>Ga0209550_10000318_pt1 | contig 43541 bp, 51 predicted proteins | sample LauGreSuBDMM15SN_2_FD_187567 | JGI IMG/M metagenome (GOLD analysis project Ga0209550, IMG submission 187567) | Freshwater lake microbial communities from Lake Michigan, USA - Su13.BD.MM15.SN (SPAdes) (version 5) | ecosystem: Environmental > Aquatic > Freshwater > Lake | place: Lake Michigan...
AGCTCACGCTGGCACTGAGGCCGAAGCTCACGCTGGCACTGAGGCCGAAGCTCACGCTGGCACTGAGGCCGAAGCTCACGCTGGCACTGAGGCCGAAGCAACTGATAAAATGAAATCAAGATTAATAGAGGAATGTTATGAGACATATATTAAAACTAATATTATGAGTGAGACTGCACTCAACATCATTCTCACTGATTATCTTGAAGCTTTTTAGCCAAGTCCTTATCGTGTGTTAAGGTTTTTTGTTTATATCTTATGATGAGCGAATACATCCGCGCATATCCCCACTGTTCAGCTGTAGCTCCAGGTCGATGACCAGTCTTATAAGCTGCCACTCCCCTTTTATACGACTCTTTCAACAAAGAAGCGTTCAACCCAGTAGCCATATCTATTCTTTTGAATATATCCTTCTTAGGATATTTTTCTTTTAAATCCTTCATCTGTTCTCCATACTTGGCATGAAACTTTTCAGTCCAAGATGACTTCTTTGTCTTTATATCAGCGTCAGTAGAAAACTTTTTATAAAATTCAGGTTTATCAACATCCTTTTTAGCGTCTTGAACATTTTGATATATCGTCTGAATCCTCTGTTTGACTGCCTTCTTAGTTTTTATACCCTGAAAATATCTCAGAGGAGTATACACCTTGATACCGAGTTCCTTTTTTATTTCAGGTATGTACTTCTTGAGAACTTCATCAGTGAGCATTTAATTATATATACAAAATAGTGCGCGTCGTCATAGAGTCTCTAAACTTTTTACAAGAGAAAGCAGCGCAACCCTTCGCGACTTACATATGGGATCTCTCGAGAATAGTATAAGGATATGTTTATAAAATGTATATAGAAATACTTTATAAAACTATATAAGTCACATACTATCAGTCAATACGAATCTTTAAAGAAAGTTATATGAATATCATAGATAATCCCTTATGAAATCTTCGAGAAGTCTATATGTATTGCCGCGATGATATCATAAACATTGATGTCATAAAGATTGCTGTTAGATGTATGATGATGTCAAAAACATTGATGTTTTCATAAGTGCTATATCTCAAAAAAACACTTTTTCTGTAAATATCTTTAAAAAATGATCTGTTTTGACGTGCAAAGAACATAATAAACAAAGCTTTATATAAAATTATAGAATGACTTTTATATAAAATCATAGAATGACTTTTATATGTCGCTCTAACGAAGACCTTATCGATCTTATCGAAAGATTTGGAAAGCCAATCGTCATGTCGATGTTCTTTTACAACATTATCAAATTTAACGTCTCAAACGAAAATTTACGAGAATACTACAAGCACTCGACTATCGAAGATATAGAACATGAACAATTGCCAAAAAACAAGGCAATTCTATATCATCTTTATGATAGATTCTATAAAGCCTTTATAATAAGATACAAGAAGAAATTCGCATTAGAATTGCCAGAAAACAAGGCAATTCTAATGAGACTTTATGATAGATTCTATAAAGCCTTTGTTATAAGATACAAGAAGAAATTTGAAGGCATTAACCTCAAAACTGACCCTATTACTGGCAAACCTATTGTAGATCCAATCTACATTTCAACAGAATGGAATATGAACTATAAAATCGTATATTCATTGGATACTATCCTTAAATTCTGTTCAAAAAACAGGATTTACACGAGAAACGCAACTGAAGAATATCATAACGATGCTCTCGATTACGATTACTTCATTTCACGTTATACCGGAACACATTTCACCTTTGAAGACATCAGAAATGTGAACATGGATCTGCTTGAAAATTAGCTTATAAAATTTCAAAATATAAAAAGATAATAACCATTGGTTATTATCTTTTTTTGCTTCATTTTAGATGTTATAAGCGCTATATCTAAACCAAAAAAAACCATTTTCCTGTAAATATCTCCAAAAAATGATTGGTTTTTAACTTGTAAATATTATATAAAACAGCTTTATTTTAAAAGATAATATATAGACCATTTTCTAACTAAAATGACTTTTATAGTTCGTTCTGATGAAGACCTTATCGATCTTATCGAAAGATTTGGAATCTTATCGATTTCATCGAAGACATGTGCTATTTCCGCAACATCAAATATGACATTTCAGACGAATATTTACGGATATCCTTAAAAATTAGCTGATAAAATAATTCAAAATATATAAAAGATACTAACCAATGGTTATTATCTTTTTTTGTGCCTTTTAATATCTGTTACATTATCATATTTTCCTGTAAATATCTTTAAAAAATGATTGGTTTTTGACTTGATTATAATAAATATTATAGTAAATATTATATAAAACATAGCTTTATTTAAAAAGATATACATATATTTACCATTTTCTAGCTAAAATGACTTGTATATTTCCTTCTGATGAACATCTTACCAATTTTATCGAAAGATTCGGAAAAAAACCCGTCATATCTATGTTTGAAACTGGTTTATACATCTCAGACGAATATTTACTCGAATACGGTTTCAATAAGAAAATCTTGAGCGTTGTTCGTGGTCATATTAAACGTGGCAAAATGCCGATGCATATCAATAAGACCAATGGCAAAATCAAAAAGCAATTTCGCGGTTACTTCTTAAAACAATATGTAATAGACATGAAAGTTGACCAATTGCCAGAAAACAAGGCAATTCTAATGAGATTTTATTATAGATTCTATGAAGCCTATGTTGTAAGATACAAGAAGAAATTCGAAGGCATTGACCTCGAAACGGACCCCATTACTTTTGAACCCATTGTAGAACCAGTCTATATTAAAACCGACTGGGATAAAAACTGCAAAATGGTATATTCATTGGATACTATCCATCAATTCCGTGTAAAAGAAAAAGAATACATAGGCTGGGAACAAGACGAAACTGGATTGACTTTATTGTACATTAATCACTACATTTCACCTTTCACCAGATATCCATTCAACAAAGATGACATCATCATTGTAAAAATGGATAGGCTTAAAAATTAGCTGATAAAATAATTCAAAATATATAAAAGATACTAACCAATGGTTATTATCTTTTTTTGTGCCTTTTAATATCTGTTACAAAATTATATTTTCCTGTAAATATCTCTAAAAAATGATTGCTTTTGATTTGAAAATGTTATATAAAAACAGCTTTATTTTAAAAGATATAGATATATTGACCATTTTCTAAAAATGACTTTTATATGTCGTTCTGAAGAAGATATTATCGATCTTATCGAAAGATTCGGAAAGAAATGCGTAAAGATGATGTGCTTATACAGCAACATCAAATATGAAATTGACCTCTCAGACGAATATTTACTCAAATACGGTTTCAAGAAGGAAATCTTGAGCGTTGTTCGTAGTCATATAAAACGTGGCAAAATGCTAATTCATATCAATAAGACCAATGGCGAAGTCAACAAGAGATTTTACCTTAGCTCCCTATACGATACTGTAGCAGATATGAGAGTCGAACAATTGCCAGAAAACAAAGCAATTCTAATGAGACTTTATGATAGATTATGTTATAATAAGCTACGATTCTATATTAAAACATACAAGAAGCAATTCGAAGGCATTGACCTCGAAACTGACCCCATTACTTTCGAACCCATTGTAGAACCAGTCTATATTAAAACCGACTGGGATAACAACTGCAAAATGGTATATTCATTGGATACTATCCGTAAATTTAAAAGATTCGATTTAGACGACGAGCCTGGAGTTTCACCTTACACCAGAATCGAATTCTACAATAAAGACGTCAAATTTGTACAAATGGCGGTGCTAGACAATACCTGGCAGAACAGACCTGTAAATCTACTGGAATGGAGATACATCTTTCGCGAGATACAAATTCCGTAATGAAAACATCAGACGTGTAAAAATGGATCTGCTTAAAAATTAGCTGATAAAATATAAAAAAATAATATACAGATAATAACCAATGGTTATTATCTTTTTTGTGCCTTTTCTGTAAATATCTCTAAAAAATGATTGGTTTTGACTTGTAAATATTATATAAAAACAGCTTTATTTTAAAAGATATACATATATTGACCATTTTCTAACTAAAATGCCTTTTATATGTCATTCTGACGAAGATCTTATCGATCTTATCAAAAGATTTGGAAAGAGTTTCATCGAAGAAATGTGCTTACGCAGAAACATCAAATATGAAATTGACCTCTCAGAAAAATATTTACTCAAATACGGTTTCAATAAGAAAATCTTGAATGTTGTTCGCGGTCATATTAAACATGGCAAAATGCTAATGCATATTAATAAGATCAATGGCAAAATCAAAAAGACATTTCGCGGTTACTCCCTATATGACACTGTGCGTAATATGAAATTTGACGAATTGCCACAAATCAAGGATATTCTAATGAGACTTTATGATAGAGTATCTTTTAATATTATTGAAAAATACAAGAAGCAATTCGAAGGCATTGACCTCGAAACTGACCCCATTACTTTCGAACCCATTGTAGAACCAGTCTATATTAAAAAGGACTGGGATAATAACTGCAAAATGGTATATTCATCGAAGACTGTAGATAAATTATATATATCTCATTGGGGTTACTACATTTCACCTTACACCAGAGACATATTCCAATGGTATGACATCGAATATGTAATAATGGATAGGTTTAAAAATTAGCTGATAAAATATAAAAAAAAATTAAAAAAAAATTAAAAGATAATAACCATTGGTTATTATCTTTTTTGTGCCTTTTATACCTTCTCACATTTAAAATGCCGGTTTTTAATTTATTACACATATTACAACATTTAAAAATCAGCTTAAGAATTAGACGATAAATTAAAGATAATGACCATGGAAAATTTCATTGAAAAATCCAATCCAATAGCTCAGGAGTTCCCTCCATTATCAAACACATACGTTGTGTATGTTGATGGCACCGAACTGCTAAAGAATGTGCAACTCGACATTGCCATTCAAAGAGAGCTGGATTTAGATTGGGTCGAAGAATTGAAAACTAAAATCATTCAAGACCACAATGAAAAAGGTTATTTCTTTTTTGGGACTTTCGAAGTCGCAAGCTTCAACAATGCTCTCTATCTATTGAATGGACAACATAGGTATTTCGTTTTAAAAGATATATTGAATTTGTTTGATAAAGTATCGATTCCTGTGAATGTTAATATTTACACCGTTAGCTCTCAGCACGAACTGAACGAACTGTGGATGAAAGTTAATGGGTCAAAGCCATCGCGCTTATGTAAATCTACGTCTAAACAGATCATCTTGAATTCAATAAAAAAATACTTGAATCAGAATTATCCTAATTATATCACGACGGCAGTCAAACCTCAGAAGCCTAATATCAATTTAGAGTTTCTCGGTGAAGCAATCGAGAAGTCTAATATTCTTGAGGAACTTAACATCGAATCATCTGAGGAGTTCATTCGTCTCATGGAACAGATCAACACATTCTATAAGTATGTAGATGCAGGTAAGTGGAGGGAATGGCACATCAATGATGAATCTCTGATAATGAAATGTAAAATAAAGAATGTCTTGAAGCCGTTGTTTCTTGGTATATTTTCCAACTATGAATGGCTGACGCGAATGTTGGAGGTCAATAAAAAAAACACGCACTATCACTCTTATTCGTGCATTCCTCATATCCCTATTAATGTTGCGTGCAGGAAGATTGGTAAGAGCAAGCGGCGTAAGGTATGGGAGAAAAGAAACTGTAAAGATTCCATGATTGGTAAGTGTTTCGTTTGTGATAAGACTATCGATTATGATGAGTTTGAATGTGGGCACATTACGTCGGCATTCTGGGGTGGTAGTCAAACTCTACAAAACTTGGAACCGATCTGTGGTTCTTGTAATAAGGATATGGGTGTTGAAAATCTTAACGAGTATAAAAGGAAGTTCTATCAAATGTCTTAATTCTTTTTCAAATACAGCAATAATTAAAAAAAATATGTGGGTTTAAATTACACGCCGACCAAGAAGAACTCCATCATTTGCACACTTGACTTTTTCTGGAACAATATCATTATCAGCCATAGCTAAAAGTTTTTTATTATAATTATTGTGATATTCAAGCATAGCATAAAATTCTTGATGTTGAGTTTTAATTATTTGAGACGGACTTTGGACTTTTTTAACTATCAATTTGTATTTTGGTCTCTTTTTCCCATTTCGATTTTCAATTATTTCACATTTTACAATATCGTAACATGTGAATATTGAATTTTTTTTATGAAAGAATTTACCTTTAATTTCTTCGTTTTCTAATTTTACAAAATATTCGTCATATTTTTTTTTCCCAACTTGTCCATAGTATTCAACTATGTCATTCATAATCTTGTCAAAATGAACTAAATTACTACTGAACAAAATCAATTCTGGTGCTTCTTTTTTCATATCTTTAATAGTATCATCAAAAGCTTTATTTAGCTGATCGTTTTGCAGCTTTTTTTCGATAGCGAATTTTTTGATATCTTCTGTGAAATATGACATGTTTTCTTATATTATTTTAATTCAAAAATTAAATCATTTTTTTGGATTAAAATAATATTAAATTCATCATACAACATCATTATTGTATTTGGTATGATTTTATGGAGAGTTTTTCTCTTATAAAAGTCGCGAGGGTTGCGCGCATAAGTTGTCAAATTAAAAATTTGATGTAATTTATAAATAATTTAAAGACATTCTATAAGACATTTTATAAGAAAATGATATATACCAAACCATTCAAACTCGTTCTCGATTACGATGGTGTCGTCTTCAAAAATCCTCACGCGATGGAAACAATCAGCAGCAATTCAGCTAAATTTGTAAGCAAGAAACTAAATATATCCTATAGCAAAGCTCGTATGATCAATACCAAGCGATATAAAGTTCATGGACATACAGTTAAGTATCTTCAACACCTTGGTATTGATGCCACTTTAGAAGAATATAATGAATTTGTATTCGATAACATCGACTGGAAAGATATCGCCTTAAATCTTAGAGACGAAGATCATGAACCAATAATTGACGTATTCCTTCTGAACAATCTTCAATATCATCAAAAATGCGTGCTATTCAGTAACGCACCTCGACTATGGGTGGACAAAACACTCGCAATCCTCGGCACTTACGCAGATGGTCTCTTTGATGAAGTGTTCTCCTGTGAAACTTTGGATCAACTGAAACCCAATATCAAAGTATATGAAAATATTGAAAAGCACTATCCAGATAATGATTTTCTGTTCATAGATGATAGCATCCTTAACATTCAAGGTTTAGGAGAAAGATGGAAAACTCATTGGTTTACACCAAAAAATAACCTTTATCAATGCGCTTATACAATGCTAGGAGACGGATACATGAATAATGCAGAAGACTTAGATACAATTCTCTATCCTGATGTAGATTTTGATCAGAATTTGATGAATAAATAAAAAATAATAAATAAAAATAAAAATAAAAAAGCTAAATTATTATATTGATGATGATGATGATGTTTTATATTTTTATTTCAAAGACCTTCTTATTGCTCTTAAAACTCACAGTTCCTGGAATATTTGTTTTTTGAACGTTACTATACTTTGTATAAGATACCTTTAGATTCTTAAGATGTTTATACTTAGTATTGTCTCTACAAGCCTTTGCAGCTAACTCTATGATCTCGTACGATGGATTATTGTCAAGGATAATTACGTGTGAAGATGGATATGCCTTCAAGTGCAACCAAATGTAATCAGTGTGTCCATATTGCTTTAATAGTTGATCATTATCTTTCACATTTTGACCTATTAAGATATTAATAGATTCGATGAATTTCATTTAATTATAATAGGGATGAGAAAAACTTAGCCTGTGTCGGTTTCTGTGTCGGTTTCTGTATCTTTATTGTAATTACTTTCTATATCATTTTTTATTTTTATTTTTATGTTTGATTGTTGTTGTTGTTGTTGCTCTTGTGCATTTGCCTTTTCTAAGAACTTGAGTAAGTAATTCTGCTCAATGTTATCAGTCTTTTCTTTAATAGAAGCCACGATACTTCCTGGTAGATTCGGAGAGTTCTCCCTTATACTTAACCATTTATCGTGATACGTCTTCATGAAATTCGCATATTCCACCATAGGAACATTCAACTGTAATACCAACTCTGAACGCAATCGCAAGTAATTGAAACAAGCCTGTCTGTGTCCCTCTTTTAACTCCGCGAAGTTGTAGAATCTACTAACAGTGGTTAATCCTGTGACTAATAAACTACTTGCGGTGATCAAATAGTTTATGAGCTTCGTATGTGTGGAGTTGGTAGAAGCAGTCTGCGATATTGACATTGTGCTCAAAACACTCGATGTCAGCACTATAGGCAAACTTAAATATTTGTCCCAATTATCACACATATAAAAGGCACTCCAGTGTGCATCCTTCTTATATCCAAGCTCAATTATCTTTCTTAAAGCATCCTCCCATTCATCGTTCGTCCAGTGAGAGGGTTTAGTCGATTTCATTTGTTGTTATTATTTAGTCTAATTAGATATATAATATTCACATCTTGTCTGTTGAAAACCATTAAAAGTGCTCGCAGCGGCGATCGTATATGCTCCGAAATTCTCAACATACACCCACTCTCCGATAGCTAAGTCAGGCAGACTACATTCTGTAGAGATGACATCTATCGAATCACATGTTGGTCCAAATACAGTCGATTGATATAACTCGCCATCTCTTTCATTATAAGGTTTGATGATCGGTTTTGCGTGGTCAAAATAGATGCAGTTGAAAGAACCATATACCCCTTCGTTTAAATAATAGTTAATCGACTTCTTACCATCTACGTTCTTATACTTCTTTCCAATAACACTTGCCACCAGTATATGCGATGAACACACCAAGTATCTTCCTGGTTCAGCTATGACCTTCAGCTCTCCTGATTTTAGTTCAGTCTTGAAATAAGTTTCCAAAGCTTTATTCACAACAATAGCTATATCCTCAAATGTAATACTTTCTGTTGTGGTTGTGTCACAAGAATCACTTGAAACACCAGGGAATCCACCACCAATATCAATCGTATCCAATGTATAACCAATTTCTTTTGCGATGGCAAATATATCTGATACATCCTTTATTGACTTATCATATGTCATCACATCATGGCAATTACTACCGACATGAAAAGATACACCGATGACATTCAAATCTAACACTTTAGCTTTCGTCAGAACAGTCCTCACATTCTCCATATGTAAGCCAAATTTACAACTGAATTTACATTCTGATTTAGAGTCATCAGTTACAATCCTCATAAGTAACTTCGCACAAGGATGATAAAGCTTGATTTTGAATAATTCGATCTCATCATCAAATACAAGAACATCAATATCTTCTGAACGAGCATATTGAATCTGACTGTATGATTTACAGGGATTCGCGAATATGATGTTCTCTGGAGCGACACCCTGAGAAAGAACAGTCGCAATTTCGTGCTTACTCGCACAATCGAAACCTACGTCTTTAAATGTGCTCAGCAACTTGATGATGACTGGGTTTGGATTACATTTCACCGCATAATATGGCTTCACGTTGTGTAGCAGCTCCTTCCACTTTATAAGCTGATTGATGATCTTCGATAGATTTACGGCGTAAAATGGAGCGTCATCAGTCGTGTGTTCTATTAAACCACAGATGGTGTCTATGACGTTCTCATTAGAGTCCACAATTTTAATAGAGTTATCTTGAATAAATTGCATGATGTCGGGAATATCTTCAGCCATGATGAAAATAATATAGATATCTGATACTATGATGTCTTTAAGTAATTAAATTCTGGATTTTATTTCTCTTTATTAACTTGTTTCTTTTCAATAAGATATGATAAATTAAGAACGTTGTAACGGTAAAGTAGTGCAGCGAAGTAACCCTCCTTGTTTTGATATTTCATTAAAATTAATAGTTTCAACATGAAATCCATTTTTTTTTAGCCATTCATTTAATCGTGTAAAGGATTTTTCAGAAACAACAACTTTTTCTGAAATTGATAAAATATTAGATTGCATTTGAGTCATTTCATAAGCGTTGATTTCAAAGATATTATCCACACCAAAAAACTTATTTAACCATAAAACATCTTCAACGTGCTTGAATCCGCCTGGATATAAAATAATTTTTCCTTGTCCTAAAGGTTGGAAACAGCAATCTAAATGCAAAATGTTAGATTCAGGATCTGAATTAGACTTTTTTAACTCTAAGGCTTTGACAATTTTGTTTGGGAAGAATTGGGATAATTTATCAACAGCAGCTTTATTAGTTCGAGCTGTTATATAATGTGAATAATCACTACCATAATAAGTTCCCACAAATAGATGATCCCTATAAACAATCACATCACCGCCTTCTACATGACAATAATATGGTAGTTCAACAATCTTTGATTTATTAATCTGACTTATGATATAATCTATTGCAGAAAGTTCTCGTGAGCGCTTAGGAAGAATGTTTGACTTAACAAATATATCCTCAACTACGAAACCAATGTCTCTAGAAAATATTTGATTATAATTTTCTATAATATCTGGTCGATAAACTGTTACATTATATTTTTCTAACACGCTAACTAATTCATTCAATTCAGATATCATATCAATTTCAGTAGGAAAGGTGTTGGATAATACATGCATAAGACTTTTTGGGTCATAACAATCTTTTGGTAACGGTTGCGGACCATTTTGATATGCAATACCTACAATAGCGCTTTTTAATTCAGATGATTCGTCATTAATAGTTAAATTTATCATAGATATATCAATTTATAATATTAATTTTTTAAATGTTTTTAAATGTCAAATAACTAACATTCATCTGCATCAGGAAGACTTTAGATTTATACGCAACAAAATATGATTAATAATTAATTAATAAATAATAAATAATATTTTAGCATGATGCACTATATTACCTTATTGACCTCAAAAGCACTCTCAGTATTCTTTACGATTTCTGTTGCCGTTTCTAAATTAAGTTTTCAAATGCGCGGTAGCACATACTCATATGTCTTGCCTTGTCATTATGATGACCATTGTTATGATGAACACAAGTGTGCGCGTGAGCACAAGTGTGAGTGTGAGCACAAGTGTGAGTGTGAGCACAAGTGTGAGCACAAGTGTGAGCAGAAACCATGGCCTATAAATTGGATACCACCTAAGCATCTAAGAATTGATACCTATTCATACCCAGATGAACAAACATCGCAAAATGGTAAATATGAGCGCAAGCGTGAGTATGAGCACAAAGGTGAGCGCAAGCGTGAGCGTGAATATGAGCACAAAGGTGAGTATGAGCACAAAGGTGAGCAGAAACCATGGCCTCTAAATTGGATACCACCTAAGCATCTAAGAATTGATACCTATTCATACCCAGATGAACAAAAATCGCAAGATGAAGATACATCGCCAGTCTAATCTAAATTAAAAATCAACGTAAATATAAAGGGGGAGGAATGCTTTTTTGTCAGTATAAAGATGTATTTGGAGCACCAGGAACTGGTATTCACTCCCGCAGATTTCTTAACCTGGCAGTATGGGACGTCGTCATGACTCTCATTGGAGCGCTCATGTTCTATTTAGTGTTCAGAACAAATCCACTATTCACCATCATTGGCTTTTTTGTATTTGGAATAATCATGCATAGATTGTTTTGTGTTAGAACTACCATTGACAAATTACTCTTTCATTGAATATGATTTCAAAATTATAATCTCTGCTGATTATGTTGCATCCTGGACGGACGGATGTTGATTTGCAGACGGACAATTGCGTGCAGGACGGCAAGGGCGCATGGACTACTACCCCCCTTGAGAAGCACTCTGCCGTCAATTTACATCTGGGCCTGCACTCTGCCGTCGATCTGCATCTGGGCCGACGCCAAGGTGTGCATAAATGGCGATGAGCAGGGTTTCTAAGGGTCTGCGACTGTTTAGGGTTTCATGTCGATATTCTATGCTCCTTCTGTCTTTCGCTGTATTTTTTACTGAACTGACTATGATGTGACTATGATGTGACCTCTCTAGATGACTTCGGAACGAGACGCTCGCCAGCGACTTAACGACGTGATGACGATAGGCACGCATGATGCCTTCAAGCTGTTCATACAGACGGAGCCGTTGCAGTTACGTTACGTCGTCGACGGCGACGAGAGAACGCGTCTCACCGACTTTGGCTGGGCTATTCTTTCGTATTTGTTTGAGATGGTAGGTCTTCAAGGTTCGATATTGAATAACTTCATCTCCGACGGCCATATGAAAACTTTCAAGTTTGCCGAGGACGTGAAACAGTCCGCGGACAAGGACGAAGACTCGCGCGCATGGACCGAGGACTTCCTTCGAATGACTGTAGCTCTGGCACTTATCCAGATACGCGACTGCGACGACACTACCGCCGACGAGTTGTTGGAGAGGTCGGGCCCGACATCAGGTTTCGACGAGCAGGGCCACTTCCGTCGCTGGTACGTCCAAAGGTATCTCCCAGAAGAAGCTCTATTACGTGCTGAATTGAAGAGCACCCTGGATAAGATGGTGGGCGACGAGGCTTTATTCCGCCATCTTGAGTGCGATGGTTATCCGAGTTGGTCAGTTTTTTTTAAGCGCTGGACCACCTCTTACATGAGCGAATAGACTATATGCAATACATCAAGTAGAATTGTAATAAGCATTCGAGCGTTCGATGAACAAATAAATAACTATTCATAATACTTCTTAATGATTGCCATTGGTCTTTTTGATGATTGCTTTTGATGATTGCCTTTGATGATTGCCATTGGATCCACTAGTTTTGGATCCAAAGGCAATCCAATCATCCACAATATTCATAATACTAAAAAGAAGTTGTGTAGTATATAGTATATAATAATTACATATTGCAGGCAATTATCTATTTATGCAACTGATGAAATTGTGGATGATGAGGACATCATGTTCGGATGCACTGTCTATGACTGCCTTAATCATTTTGAGCTTCATTGTATCATCTGAAAATGTGGTGATTACTTGCTTGATAACCTTAATCATTTGTTCAGCGGCCCTGTTATTCTCTTCACAGACTGCTATAATTTGAGAGCTTGTTGCCGTATAATTATTGCGTGGTGCAGGACTACTTTGATCTACCTGCACGTTCGTTTATGAATGATGTCAGATATGCTAACGCTGACAGATGCAAACATGAACGCTGACAGATGCAAACATGAACGCTGACAGATGCAAACATGAACGCTGACAGATGCAAACATGAACGCTGACAGATGCAAACGCTGACAGATGCACGACGATAGAAGCTAACGCTGACAGAAGCTAACGACGACAGAAGCTAACGCTGACAGAAGCTAACGACGACAGATGCAAACGCTGACAGAAGCTAACGCTGACAGATGCACGACGACAGAAGCTAACGGTAACACATGCTAACGCTGACACACGCAAACGCTGATAGAAGCTAACGTTGAACATGGGATACGAAAAACGCCTAACATACCAATCGCGAAGAGATGTTTGATTCTTCAACCATCGCGCGTGTGGCGTTGCGTGTGGCGTTACGTCTGGAGTTGGGTGTGGCGTTGTGTGTTGAACTCTGACACAAACAGCACACTCGTCATGAGTTCATATTTGTCCAGTCCATAAAATTAGACTTAGGTGTGTATGATTGTTCCAAACTGACGAAAACTTTACATTTAAAATGGATTTTTCCACCAAAACAAATAATTGTAAGGTCATATTTGTTCCGTTTTCTGAAATTCACAGCAAGAAGTTTCAAGGCTGATGAAAAATAAAATGCTGAAGGAAAGGATAAGGTAATCGATTTACTTTTCTGGTCTAAATTCCCTGCGTCTGGAAATCTGGCCTAAAATTTCATGTTTTTACTTTTATCCGCAATGTAGTTTGGCTGGCATACCAAATACTCAAGGGTATTTTAACCAAAGAAACGGTATAATGGTTGCAAACTCCCAGCCCAAAATCCGAAGAAATATGGTCGATACTAACCAAAACAATGTACCGGTACTGATAAAAAAGCACAGAGGGGTTTTATGTTTTGCGCCAAATCTCCAGGAAAATTGGAGGGTTTTCATGTCTTACGCGCCAAATTCTGGAAAACCCCGGGAAAACATAGGGTTTGCGCCAAATTCTGGAAAACATAGGGTTGCCCATCTGCAAAATATGAAGTCGTTTAATTTTTCTTAAACCTTCTTATATGAACCATCGAAGATTATCAAATTATAGACTACAGTATGGATTCTCAAAATGAAAAATGAAAATGAAAATTCAAAATTGATCATAATTATATAGTCATACAGATTACTTCTTATTGTTCGCCAACACACCACTCTTTCTGTTCTTTGGCATCACATACTTATATCCAAGGAAATCAAAGATACTCTTCTCAGAGTCGAATGTCTTCTTGACAACCTCTTTTGTTTTCATATCCGTAAAGTTATATTGACTCAGAGAATACCCTTGAACAAGTGCCTCTGAGCGCATCTCCTTATTGAAATCATCGCTTCCAGTGAAATACAACAGTTCAAAGAAATACTGTTCAGGCTTAGTCACGATTATGTCAATGCGTCTGAACGTATTACAACCACCGAGCTTACACAAACCCATGAATTTGTTATCTCCATAAGCGAGCACATCTGAGATGTAACCAACTGTCTTGAGATATTCAACAAATTCTTTATACTTGTCGATGTAGTTGTCTCCAGAAGATGTGATGAGTATGTCGATATCACCGCTTTCATCGCTCTCTCTTCTATAACTTCCAGTAATATCAAACTTTACGTCGAATTGTTTCATATTGATCACTTCTTGAATGAAGTCATTGTGACCATGCATCTCAGATCGCGGAATACGCTTCAGCATGTCATCATAATACTTGAGACCTAACTTGTGTTTATCATTCAGGAAGCCGTGATCTTTATCAAGCTTCTTAAGGTGTGCGATGTCCTTGATCTTACCGTATTCGGTCTCAATTTTTTCCTTGAGCTTAGGACCTATGCCATACAAGGTAGAAAGGTCAAAAGCATCCTTACTGGCCTTTAGAATCTCATCAACCTTTGCGAGGTTCGCTCCTGAATTACGGATCTCCAAAATTTTATCATTTATCTTCTTACCGACACCTGGGATGTCGTCAAACTGCTTTCTTTCCATGATATCTTTCTCAGTCAAAGTCTTCAGAGTGATTATAGCTTGGTTATAAAACTTTTTCTTATAGGGAACTTCATTCTTGGAAATGATTGTCAGGTTATCGATGATGAGCGTTTTGATAGGGTCCATTGTTCTTGCAGATATGTGTTTATCAGTTATGATATTTAATTGTTCATTTTTTATATCACTGGATGATTTCATCCATTTTCTTTTTAATAGCTAAGTGTAAAATGGAAGAAGATAGCGTTATATCAAAAAGCTAAAGAAATTTGTAAAAAAAAGGATTAGATAAGTTCTATAATGTATCATACATTTTTTAGAGTCAAGCATTTCAATAAATAATAAAGATAGATTGACTAACTACACTAAAATAATATGTCAAAAATATGATTTATAAATTATGAAATTAAATAAATTAGAGATCATTAATATGAAGATCAAGCAAAATTTAGCTCAGTATTTCACAACTCACATCGATTTGAAAGAAAAAATATTATCTTTCATTTTAAATGATCCCGCTTCTATTTTAGAACCGTCTATTGGACAAGGTGATCTCGTTTCATACATCATTGAGAAGACTGATAACGTCGCATTTGACATGTATGAAATCGATGCAAACATCAAACTGTTAGATGGCATAGAGAAAGATGCAGTTATTTATGGAGATTTTATGACTCAAAACATTCAAAAGAAATACCAAACTATTGTTGGAAATCCTCCATTTATTAGAACTAAAAAAGGTAACATGTATATCGATTTTACAGAGAAATGTTATAATTTATTGGAAGAAAATGGAGAGTTGATTTTTATCGTTCCATCCGATTTTCTAAAATTAACTTCTGCTGCTAGACTATTGAATGTAATGATGACAAATGGAACATTTACACATATATATCATCCTCACAATGAAAAGCTGTTCAAAGATGCTTCGATCGATGTCATCATATTCAGATATTGCAAGAGTAAATCATTAGAAAAAAAGGTAAGCTATAACGACAAATATATGTTCATCACGAACAGCAATGGACTGATTGTCTTTGATGATAAAGAAAACAATGAGACAAATAGTGATCTGATTAAAGACTACTTCGATATTTATGTGGGTCTCGTAAGTGGTAAAGAGAATGTCTATAAAAATGCAGCACTTGGAAACATAGAGGTTTTGAACGGTGAAAATAAAGTAGATAAATACATACACATTGATGTTTTTCCTTCCGATAATGATGATATCAACAAACATCTATTAGAAAACAAAAAAATTCTCATAGAGAGAGGCATAAGAAAGTTCAACGAGAATAATTGGTTCGAATGGGGAGCACCAAGAAATATCACAACCATCCAATCTAATTTTGGTAAAGAGTGTATTTACATCTATAATTTGACAAGAAAATCACGAGTAGCTTTCATAGGTAAAGTCAGTTATTTTGGTGGCGGTTTGATAATGTTAAAACCTAAAAAAGAATGCAACTTGAAGAACATCCTTTCATACATCAATAGTAAAGCATTTAAAGACAACTTTACGTTTTCTGGCAGATTTAAGATAGGACATAGGCAAATATCTAATTCACATATTCCTTGCGAATATCTTTTATGAAATTATTAAGGTAAATTTCTAAAATCACGAAGAAATTCCTCTCTCCAACTCGATTTAGGTTTTTTTATACAATCTTTCAGCATTTCCACATTTGCTTTTATATTTTTATATCTAAAACATCTATTATTATTCCAACATATTTGAAATGGTAAATTATTTATATTTGGCGTCAATTTTGTTAAACCCTTTAAACTATTGATGATTATATCTTTTGTATTATCCTTATTCAAAACTAAGAAATAATAATCTTTTTTGTTGTTTAAGTTGTATTCTAGATTCTTTAATTTTTGAATTAAACGCTTACTCATAGTGCCATTATTATACGATTTGTTTTCTTGTAAATCTAAGATTTCATTGGTGTATGCATATAGACACATCGCAAAGTTTCCAGTGTTGTCGTGCGTCTTTGTTTTTGTTGTTTTGATATTGATTGGAATCCATTTATACAAATAATCATACGCTAAAATATCATACCAATATCTATGCACTGGTAATCTAATTCTTTTATTAAATTTTTGAATAAGAAGTTCTATTATTGGCTTTTCATCTAAACTGCTATTTATTCTACCATCGTCATTCTGATTCGCAAATCGAAAAGATTGCTTTATTAAATATGCTTGTATTGAATACATTATCAAAGGTAATCTGTTTCGTCTTAATAAGTAGCCTCTGAAACACTTTTGTATTTTGATTGCGCTTTGACATTCAATTTTGCGGTCATTGATGGAAAATGAAGCGATTGATTTTGATAAGGTATCGATAGATATATTAGACATTTTATAAGTTTCAATTTAATAAATATATCATATAATTTGTCAAATTTTTTCATCATTACTAATTGAGTCTTCCCAAGACAGACTTTTCTCAAAGAGTCTTTCTAAGAGCGATATTGATGATGTTATTGAGTGTTTCATTGGTTATATTAATTGATATTGTTTAAGATAAATATGTTTTATTTTTATTCGTGGTTCGAAAATGTCTCTATAAAGTATATGAACATCTCAAGACACAACAGGAAGGGAGGAGGAGGCAAAAAAGATCGAAAATCTAAATTCTCATATTCATCATCAATTGAAAGTGATTTTGATTTAGAGCAACAGTTCGAAATGGATGAAGTGTATCCAGTAGTCATTCCTAAAAATGATGCACAACAAGAATACAACAGAATCTTATCCACTTCTAATGTGCATCTTGTTTTTGCAAGTGGGCCAGCTGGCACAGGAAAGACGATGTTGGCTTGTTATGCCGCTATCAACGGCCTCCTTGACGGTGCGTTCAAAAAGATCGTTATTACCCGACCTGTTGTATCTGTTGAAGAAGACATTGGATTTCTCCCAGGAACTTTAGAGGAAAAAATGGATCCTTGGACTCGTCCAATCATGGACATATTCTCAGAGTTCTATTCTCAACAAGACATCGCTTACATGATGAAAGAAAAAATAATAGAAATATGTCCTCTTGCTTATATGAGAGGACGCACATTTAAAAACTCTTTTATCATCGCAGATGAAATGCAAAACTCTACTCCCAGCCAGATGAAGATGTTACTCACCAGAATAGGCGACTGTAGTAAAATGGTCATCACTGGAGACCTCAAACAACACGATAGAAAATATGAAGAGAACGGTCTGAAAGACATCACCACGCGTATAGAAAACAAAACGTATAAACGTATAAGATATGTTACTTTCACAAGCAAAGATGTTGAAAGAAGCCAAATTGTAAAAGATGTATTACAAATCTATGGGGATTAGAGATTTTTTGATGAAAAAACAGCAAAAAAATGCTTTAAATGCTTAAAATTATAAAAAAATGACAATTTAATAGATTTAATTAATAAAAACAATTAACAAAAGTTATACTAAACAATTAACAAAAGTTATACTAAACAAAATGGCTGTTACGTGCTTTACCGCTTTACTAAACAAAAAGCCGAGAAGCCAAAAAGCCGCAAACAAAACGGTCCACAATAAACTTGAGGCGACTGCTATGGCGGTCCTCATTGAAGTTTTATTAGAACTAGAAAAACAAGACGCTTTTTATAACATCCAACTTCTTAATTTAGACTTAAAAGAAAAAAAGCGATTGATTAAAAAAAAACCAATTGATAAAAAAAATTTAATATATCTTAGAGATTAATTGTTAAAAAACATAAAAAAAAGTAAAAAATCTATTTAAACAGATTTTTTTACATTTTTTACTTTTTTATTGATGAAAAAACAAGTAAAAAATGCTTAAAATTTAATTAACAAAAGTTATACTAAACAAAATGGCTCTATTTTATACTATACTTGAAAATATTTCGTTAGCATTAGGGTTTAGGGTTTGATGATGTGCGCCATTGATGTTCGAATCTTATATCTTGTTAATGTAATATAGCAATGAAAACAAAGTATATTCATTCATTTTTGTTAAACCTACCATCGATCATATTTGTCCTCTTAGCTCTCGGAAAGTCATATAGCATGATATTGAGTTTAACAATCGTTGTCGCTTTGGTTGCGCTTGTCAAAGAACTTTCAAATAACATACCTAAGGGCAACATCTTATATAGTCTCACGCGGAGGCCAGAAAACGGCTTATACTGTGGAGTATCGTGTTTAGATAAAAAAACACACATATCAGACCCAGGTTTTCCAAGTGGTCATGTGGCTTTTATTACATTCTATGCGTTATGCTTGCCTTCTTATTCGTTATTATATACAATTATTAAGGGGGTCTTAATTTTATCAGTTAGTTACAATAGATTGAGGACAGGTTGCCATACTATTTTACAGGTTATTGGCGGTATATTATTCGGTGGTTATTTACAGCGTTTTATTATGCTCTGAAAAGCACGTCATCTTTATACACTTGTTTATAAACTTATTCATCAAGCTGAATGATTTCTTTCTGGAAGAACTCATCGTAGAATTGTGGGTCAAAAAGTTCCTTATTGTTCTTATGAACAGAAATGATTGTTTCAATACTTTCCATGATCGTTCCGCTATCTTCGCGGTTCAAATACTCCTTCGTGATCTTATCCATAACGTCTTTATCGATAATGAATGTTTCCTTGTCTGGGAACTTATTTTTCTCGATAGTCTTGAGACTCATATACTCAGTGAGTCTTGCGAATGATTCACGTGCTCCGTCGTTGTAATGAACAGTAAGGCCTCTGCCTCTCTTGGAGATATCGACGATGTGTGACCAGTTGAGATTTTCAACCAACCCCTCTGTGTTCATTATATCCTTTGAAACTTCACTCAGTATCCTCTTCATTTCGCTCTCAATGCGCTTCAATTCTTGATTCGCTTGAGACTGTTTCTCAATAAGTTCCGCGATACCCTTGAGAGCATTCGTAGTTCTGCAGTAGTCGATAGTATGATTTGCACTGGAAGATTTTGTTTTAAATTCAGACTTCATCAGTTCCCTTTCAACCGCCTGGGTAATGATGTAGGACAAGCGCTCTGACTTTATCTTCACTTCCTTTTGCATAGGTGTTATCTCGATTCCTTTGCCCTTATCAATATTAGACTTGTGAGGCAGTTCTTCATCGTTGTCTGCATCATCAGCAGTTTCCATTGCGGCGTCTGTTTCAGGTTCCTGTTCATCTTCATCTTCAGGTTCAGGTTCATCTTCTTCAGGCTCAGGCTCATCTTCAGGTTCAGGCTCATCTTCTTGATCTTCAGGCTCATCTTCAGGTTCAGGCTCATCTTCTTGATCTTCAGGCTCATCTTCAGGCTCAGGTTCAGGCTCAGGTTCAGGTTCAGGTTCAGGCTCAGGTTGAGGCTGCTTTTTCTGTCTCTTGTTGGAACCCATTGATTGTTTGTGTGAGTGTTGAATTGTAATATAGATGTTCTTGATTGTGTATGTTTGTGAGTTGAACAGAAAAAACAAATTTTAAACATTCTCAACTTATTCAAAACTTAACACATTTTATCCTATGGAATACCTGAGATTTTTATTATTTTTTTTATACCTTCGCATAACCTCGGAACTTGATATCGGTTATAGAACCTCATTATACCATTTTTTGGTCGTTTTTTTATTGAACCTTTACTTTCGTTGAATAGATTATCACACATATATACACACTCATCTTTCGTCGCATCAAACAACACACATACACAGGGCATATTCTTCACCTGACACGTTCTAATGAACATATTTCTGTCATCTTCATTAGCATGCTCACCATCCATTATCAAGTTTTCATCATCGTCATCATCCTTTTCATCCAAATAAATCATCACGTTTTCCCTCACCTTCTTATTACACACCATAGTCCGTATGTATCTCATCTTTTTACCATTTAATCGTTCAGCAAATGTCGTCTTACCAATATTTGGAGGTCCAACTATAAGTATTAAATGTCGTTTAAGAGTAGTATTTAATTCATCAATTAAATCATCGATGATTTTGACGGGGTAGAATCTTACTTTTTTGTTATAATCCACTATATCTATTTTCTTCATAGTGTCGTAAAAGTCTTTTATAGAATAATTGAAACACCCCTTCTTGTATTTATCGTAATACACTGACTTCGATGAAGTCATGAATGAGTTAATTGAGTCAATATGCATGCCCTCGCAAACTTTCTTGAAACCATCATATGGAAATCTATAATAACTATCCTTATGTAATAGAATACATCCATACAAAGCATCACCATATTCTGTGTGCAGTTTAAGAGTCATATTTTCAATTAACCTTTGAATAATAGTTAAATTGTCCATAGTTTTAGTTAATATGAATAACAATCTTGATTTGGAGAATGGTAAATTCAATTTTTTTACTTTCATATAATTCAACGTAAATGCTACATCGCAATCAATCATATTCACTGTTTCAAGTTGTGTTGTTGTTTCTCGCATGTAAGCTATATAATCAGTATTTTCTATGATAGAGAACATTTTTGATTGCAACTAATATCAGTTTCATTTTTTTATATCAATATATCACCAAAAAAACAACCTATATATCTTCATTTTCAAATTCAATAATGAAATATTGTGAGCGAAGTCAAATGATCAATTTCAAAAGGTAATTCGGTGAGTTGATTGTATCCCATATCCAAATAATTGAGTGAAGTCAGATTACCAATTTCTGAAGGTAATTCTTTGAGTTGATTATATGCTATATCCAAATAGTTTAGTGAAGTTAGATTACTAATTTCTGAAGGTAAATGCCTGATGTTATTGGCTTGCAATCGCAACCCTGTTAGTGAAGTGAGCCGACCAATCTCAGAGGGAAACTTTGTAAGTAGGTTTTGACCCAAATCCAAATACTTGAGTGAAGTCAGATTACCAATATCTGAAGGTAAAAGCGATATTTTATTCCCTTGCATTTTTAACTCTGTAAGTGATGTCAGTTGGCCAATCTCAGAGGGGATATTATTATAAAGTTCGTTATTAGTAACATTCAAATACTCGAGATTGATCAATCTACTGATCTCAGATGGCAACTCTTTGATATAGTTGTTTTCCAAATGTAAGACTCTGAGTGAAGTGAGCTGACCAATCTCAGAGGGAAACTGTGTAAGTAGGTTTTGACTCATATCTAAATACTCGAGTGAAGTAAGATTACCAATTTCAGAAGGAAGATGCGTGATTTTATTCCCTTCTAAGTCCAATTCTGTAAGAGAAGCAAGCTGACCAATCTCAGAAGGTAGTTGAGTGAATTTATTTGATCTTAGATCCAACTCTTTGAGTGAAGTCATTTGTCCAATCTCAGAAGGTAGTTGAGAGATGCTATTGTAAGACAAATACAATTTTGTGAGTGAAGTGAGCTGACACATCTCAGATGGTAGTTTTTCGAGTTTAGCACTATATAAATGAAATATTGTGAGCGAAGTCAGATTACCAATTTCAGAAGGTAATTCTGTCAGTTGGTTGCATCCTATATCCAAATACTCGAGTGAAGTCAGATTACCAATCTCTGAAGGTAAATGCGCGATGTTATTCCTTTGTAAGTGCAATTCTGTAAGAGAAGTGAGCTGACCAATCTCAGGTGGGATATTATAAAGTGCGTTGTCAGTCACATTCAAATACTCGAGATTGATGAGTCCACTGATCTCAGATGGCAACTCCTTGATATAGTTGTTTTCTAAATGTAACACTCTGAGTGAAGTGAGCTGACCAATCTCGGAAGGCACTTTCTTGATTCTATATAGGTTTCGATGGAATATTAAATGCTCGACATTGTGTATTTTCAAAGTATGACAATTTCTTATGAATGCATCAGTATCTTCTATTGTATATATTTTTTTGCCATCTTTAATGCTCACTAAGATGCTGTCGGAATCAAAGGCTTGTTGTATGCGTCTGTTTTCAACCTTTTTCAAGAAAGCCTGTTCAGTTACTAAAGGAATCCTCGAATATGGACACAAAAATATATCAGAAGCAGAATTGTTACTCAAGGCTTCTATTGCGCGCTGATTGAAACATACTTTCTGGTTGTTTATGTTTTTGTAGAAACAATAGGAACCAACAAACGTATCATCTTCAAAGCCAATAGGTAAGTATGTTATTCCACATATCGGGTAGTCTTTTATGGTTGCTCCTTGATAGATAATATCTTCAATGATAACATTAGTTTCACATTGTAATTGTGCTGGATCGGGAGCACTGAGTATAGCCCGATGAACGATCGTAACATGGCATTGATACAATTGGTTGAGTAATTCACAGTCATTTATATCAGTTTGCATCGCCAACATTATGTTGCTTTTTCTGTCTTTAAATAATGTATCAAATTTTTAAATTAGATTAAAAAGAAAAAATTACATTTTCAAAATATGAAATATGTGATCCATTTAAAAAATAAATATGAATATGAATATGAAGAAGATGAAGAATATGAATATAAAGAAGATGAAGAATATGCAGATGAAGATGATGTGCACTATGAATTATTGTAAAGGTTTCACAAAGAAAGGCACGTGTTGCACTCGTAGTGCCGCTGATGGCGATGATCTATGTAAAATACATAGAAATATGGTCCTTGAAGAGTGCTCTATATGTTTGGATAAGATGTTCGTAAAACAGGATCTGAATTGTGGCCACTCTTTTTGCAAAAATTGCATTTATAAATGGGATGGTGAGACATGTCCAATGTGTAGGAAAGAGATGGATTTTATAACTTATAATAAAGAAACAATAATTGTTAGCTTACAACAAAATATTAAACTTATAGATGAGTATATGGAAAACAAAACTGTCCATTTACTTGAGAAAACTATAGATAATGTAGTCGATACTATGCTAAAAAACGTATGGATACATTATTATGATAAAGCTTTCATAGACATTTTGATGGAATTCATAGAAGTAGGCATGAAAATGAATAAATATGTTTTCAAAAGCTACTCGAAGGTTCTTAACAGTCTGATGTCGAGACAATTATACAATAAAGTCGTTCAAAAAAAACATAGCTAATCAAATGCGCAGATTCTTTAACAAAAATGAAACTTCATCATTATTATTATTATTATTATTATTATTATTATTATTTGATGAGGGCAGGTTATTTTTAATGACTACATCAATGACAAAAGCCTTATATTTGACATCTTCATCCTCCACTATCTTCTTAATATGATTGAAAATATTCTGCAATTGCATCATCATATCATTCGCACTTCTAAAGATAAAACATTCAATATCGTGATCATAATAAGGCTTATTCACTATATTCATATACTCAATATACTCTACATAGTCCGTATGATCATGAGTAAATAGTGTCCAATATGGAATCGCTATCGATAAGTTCTGTAATTTATTTTTTTTATTCAAAATACTCATGAGTTTGAAATCAGTCGTAGATTGTAGTTTGGCATAATTCTCTTGAAACAATAGCTCTATCATCTCCCATATATTTGATAGTATGATTATTGTCATTTTTATTTATACCATACTATTGCTTTATGTAAGTTTTTGCTTTTTCAAGCTCGGTTCATCTGTTTTGCACTTCAATTTATCGCATTTCTTTTGCATCATCTTGATAGCCTGTTCAGTATGGTATTTAGTTCCCCAGATATTCATGGCGTGTGTTTCAGCGTTATACCACATAAAATAGACATTAGACTTCTTGGTGATCATCTTTAAATTGGCACCTTCTGCACCTATCAAATGTTTCACATCTTCCTTTGATATATCGAGAAATACCTCAGTGCAAGACTCATCCATAGTGTTCGTGTTAAAGACATTTCCTATAAAATCAATAGCAAATTTCTTAACATATCCTTCGATTACATTACACATATACTTCTTAGCGCTCTCAAGTATCTCTTTGTCACCATATAATGTAAAAGCATTAGTATCTTTATTATACCAGATTGACTTCAAATTAGACTTTTGAGAAATTTTGGTGAAATTAGAACCATTTTTTCCCACAATATGTTTGATGACAGTTTGAGGAACATTAACATATATATTAGTATAGAAAATCATCTTTAAGGGAGAAAGTGAATATATGTAATATTCTATAATAAAGTTTTAAGTGATTTCCTATCTATCATGAGTATATCCACAATATAACTTCAGTAGCTTCAGCTTCGAATTCTTTACTCACATTCTTAGTCACCTTAAGTTCAATAGGATAATTAATGAATCTATTATGTTTCTTCACGAGTTCCTTAATTTTATGTTCTTCTAAATATTCACACTGATCATCTCTCAAGTGAAGCATCAACTTACATCCATGTTCCATTGCATTGTTGCTTTTGCACTCTGTAACTTTGAAAGTGCCATCAGCTTTCGACGTCCATTTATTCGTCTTACCATCCTTCGTAGCATATGCATCCACGACGTTAGCAACAAGAAAAGCGCTGTAGAAACCCACGCCAAATTGACCTATAAGAGATTCTTTGTTCTCAGATTCCTGCATCTTCTCTATCAACGCTTTAGTTCCAGAACGCGCGATATTTCCAAGATTGGAGATGAGTTCTTCAGACGTCATCCCAACACCATTATCTATGATAGTAAGAGTCTTTTCATTCTTATTAGGCACGATTTGAATTTTATAGTCAGTTTTCACATTCTTACCAGAAGTTAGCATATCATAACGATGTTTATCGATTGCATCAGAAGCATTTGAAATGAGTTCTCTAAAAAAAATCTCACGGTTGCTGTAAGATGAATTGATGATCACGCTTATTAACTGATTGATCTCAGTTTGGAAAACGTAGTCATTGGATTGGCTAGTCATTGCTTATAATAGATGACTATTTTTTTTAATAAATTTTATTACAGGATTAAGAAAGAGTAACGAAAAACGACAAAAATGACAGTTTAATTAGAGATATGAAGAAGAAGTCAAAAAATTATTGCCCAATATTATCGAAATAGTGCGCAATCCAAAAAATGTGTTTAGAGCACATATATACTAAATTTATTTATTATTTAAGTAATTTATTAACGCACTTAAAATCAAAGTATTTTTAACTATATAATCACTCACACCATGTTGGATGATTTCATCCTTTCGAAAGAAGACATCAACAAAAACAAACTCCTATATGAGACATTTAATCTCATTCAACATCGTCACAAACTAAATTTTAATAAAGTTCTCTACATCGACTCTAAAAGAGGTGAATTATTACCTTTTCTTGGTTTAAAGAAAGCTGGCTTAATTAAATACTTTCATCTTACGATTGATCCTGACACTATAAAGAACAATCCTATCTTTAAAAATATACATAACATATCTTTCATTCATAATAAAGATTTTATTGAAGAAGATTCCTATGATCTTGTCATCACGGATCAACTAAGTGCCTTAAAAAAGTATTCAGAATTCGTGCAACTAAATGGTCACACTGTCTTCCTATCGAATACTGAGTATTCAGTCCCCCCTGATTTCATTCGATTGAAACACGATGAAAAAGTTGGCATTCAATGCTTCAAAAGAACGGAGATCTTTCATCAGATCAAAAATTATAATGAATTCTCATTTGGAACACCTATTAAGAACAAATATGAACTATTGAACCCTGATGAACACCTGGATGTGAATATCATCATCAATAAACTATCCGATCATCAGGTGCAAGTTACCATCATCCGATTTGATGATGAAAAAACATATGATGGAGAATTGAAAATCAAAATATATGCGGCTGACGCTGCTGACGCTAATAGTGAAATCATCACTATTCCAAAGTTAAACGGCATTTCAGTTCATAAGACAGAACATATCTCAACTGTCGTTATTCAAGAAGATGATAGAACCAGTCAAACACAGCGCATTCCTAAGATATTATGTCAAACACTCGATGACGATGTGGTAGGAGAAATTCACGCCAGAACAGTCCTCAACTTGAAGGCCATGAATCCAGAATATTCCTATGTGTTCTTTGACAGTCGTTCCAGACGCCAGTTCATCAAAGAGCATTTCGACTCATCCGTTCTCGATACATACGATGGTTACGTCAGCGGAGCATTCAAAGCTGATATATTTCGATACTGTTGGTTATATCTTAATGGCGGTATCTATATTGATTGTAAGATGATTAGTAGGATACCCTTCCGTGAAATCATCACATCTGATCAAGAAGTATTCCTGTGCAAAGATCGTATTCCTAACGCTATCATCAACGGTATCATCGGGATCAGCGCGAAGAATGAGGATATGAAGAGATGTATATCTGAATGCATTGCCAGATTTGAAAAAAAAATACACAATCAAGTCCCATTTGGCAGCTTGTATCACACTGGTCCATATCTATTCTATAACTGTATGTCAAAGCACAACACTTGTTGCAAATTTGATGTTCCTTTCAACGACCATGATTATAAAAAGGCTAAGATAGTTACTAACGCTGGTGCGATCATATGTAACGTATGGTTTAAAAAATATTATGAATCGTATAATAAAATTCACAAGAAACCTATTTGGTCTGAGCAATGGGCTAAGGGTGAGATATATTACACTAAGAAAGTTCCAGTGCAAAACATGAAAAATGTGTTTATAATGGTCTATCCTAATCAATTGAATGCACATTCCACAGAGCTAACATTTACTTATGATTCCAACACTAAAACCGTCTTTAACAACATTCTGGACAATCTTAAATGCAAATTGATCGATGATGTGAATGATATCGAAAAAATGGTGCTAACGAACAAGTTGCCAAAATAAAAATAATACATGATAATATGTTAAATATATGTATAAAGAATATTATCAAAGTGTCGTAAGGGTGAATAATTATTCAAACGATTTTGATTTCAGGAATCCTTATAGCAAAGGTAAAAATAGTAGAGCGCGTGGATCTGGATTCTTCATAGATAAACAAGGACATATCTTAACGTGCTCTCACGTCGTTGAAGATGCGTCCAAAGTAGTCGTGAATATAACAGGTGAGGGACTTGAAGAATTTGATGCGGATGTTCTAGGATTATGTCCATATTTTGACGTGGCGTTATTGAAAATAAGGGACTATAAAGTAAAGCAATATTTGAAGTTACATAGTAAATCTAAGAAGGTTGCTCCCAGTTCCGAGTCGTATGCCGTAGGATTTCCTTTGGGACAAGATAATCTTAAAATAACTAAGGGAATCATAAGCGGACAACAGGACAATTTCTATCAAACTGACACAGCGCTTAACCCAGGTAATTCAGGAGGACCATTGATTCTAAATGGAAAAGTTATAGGTATAAACGCAGCTGGAATAAATGGTGCAGAGAACATAGGCTACGCTGTGCCTATTCATAAAGTAGCGCTGATCATGAATCTACTGAAGAAACCTAAATACATCATTCATTATCCTAACATTAGTCTCCACATGGATTTTCAAAGGACAACTAAGGATATAACTAAGTGCATGAAGAGCACATGTGGCGGTGGTATCATCATATCGAAAATATACGATGCAGGACTGTTCAATGGTTCCAAAATAGCAGAAGGCGATCTCTTATGTAAAATAAACGGTATAAAGGTCGACAACTACGGCTACATGAACAAGATGTGGATGGGTCAAAATATGACCATTGAGAACATGATGACAAATATTCCTCTCAATTCAAAAGTAAAACTGGAATATTGGAAAAATGGAAAACTCATAAAAGATCACTTTATGATGACCGAATATCGACAAAAAATAAGGACAGTGTATCCTCAATACGAACCTATTGATTATATCGTCTATGGTGGTATCGTTTTCATGAACATGTCTTTAAATCATTCTATCCTGCTTAATGATGATAAATACTTGATGGAAGATAATCGCACAGAGAGCAAAGTCATCATTGTTAATATTCTAATGGATTCTCCAATATTTCAGTCTCAAATATTTAAAATTGGGGATATAGTAAGCAGCATCAATGGTGTGGATGTGAGCACACTTACAGATGTTAGAAAAATTATAAAGGCAACACGAGGTAAGAAGTCATATTGTAAGGACTATATGACTATAAAGAATGAAAGGAATAAGATTGTTATTATGAATAAAAAGGATATTAGTTCTGCGAATGTCCTCATCAAAGATGCTTACATGATAAGTGATTTGAGGATTTAGGTTTTATGTTTTATTTTATTTAGAAGTTTCAATCTTGGTGGATAAGAATTTATCATTATTATTAACATCTTTGATCAGATTATGTAACTGTATTTCGTTATACTTTCTGTATTCAAAGAGATTCGAGATGTTATTCTCAGCATCGACAAGGCGTCCGTAGATATAGAGAATGATCGTAAAGAGTATCATTATGCAAACAAAGTTGATGATCGCAAGCATGAGTGTGATTCCATTCATCGTGTTTAGTGTTTAATCTATTTATATAAAATAAATCATTGATTATTTTTCATTATTTTTGTTTTTGTTTTTGTTTTTGTCTTTGTCTTTGTCTTCTTTTGTTTGTTTTTGCTTATCATATTTGGACAATATTTCTTGTGCCAGTTTATATTCTTCATCTGTGACGTGATCGTCAAACAAAGACTTTGGTAGAACACAAGCAGGACTTTTCTCATTGAATATACCTAAAGCAAAGATGATGAACGCGGCAGTCATTACGAACGATACATATACATCCTTCGTGGCCACAAAGAACATACAAAATATCGTGAATCGTCGGATGATCGTCGATTTAAGGAACATCTCGTGACTTTTACTAATATCCATAACCAAATACTTTGAACCAAGATTCAATATAAGCATCGTCAAACCAAAGAAGAACTTATTATCATTCATCATGTTCATCGAAGTTTGTAAAACTTTTTTAATAGCATCAGTCTTCAACATCATCATCTTCATCATCATTATTATATTACTTATACGTTTTAATTTTCATGCCCATTTGAACAAATTGCTCCATCATGAAAATGACCAGCACACCCGATAGCGTATAGAGCGACAAATCTAATATTTGTTTATTAGCATCATGTTGGCGATTATTATAGTATTGTTTCTTAGCTTTAGATTTTTCATATACCTCTTCATTTATTTCTTCATTTATTTCTTCATTTATCTCTTCCTCTACATATCTGTCCATATTCACATTCTTAGTCGCTTTGGTCTTCATATTGGTCAAGTAATTATCATCGTTCTCTTCATACACTTCTTCATATGGTGTCTCTTCGTATATCCTATTTTCCTCTTCTTCTACAACATTATAATTCTCAGCGTTATCTATGTTCTCCTCATAAACAGCATCATCTACTTCCATATATGTGTTCGTATTCGGATTTATTGCTACACGGCGCCTATCTTCTGGCTTAAAATAAGCCTTGTGATTCTTTAAAGGTTTAGTCGTTCTTGAGTGCGCCCTTGCATCAGCGTATCCATAATACTTATCGTAATCTTCGTTACTATTGTTTGCAAACATAGCTTCCTTATAATTTAATTCATTAACAGTATTGCCACGATAAGGTTTCGCTCTCGGTTTATTTCTATTTTCATACAGATTACACGTAGGTGTAGGCTTTTTAACGGGTTTCTTCCTGTCGATCCTATCCACCCCCCACGCTTCCTCTATTGTGCTATAATACGTGTTTATAATCGTCATAACCTAATTTATATAAATTTAGAAATTAAATAATGGGATTTTGCTATTAATCATCCACATTTAACACAAATTTCCCATTAATATTCTTCCCAGACTTGTGTGCGATCAAGAAGTTGTCGTAAGAATCAAGAGATGAACCACTGTTCTGATCGATCTCCGTCTTATTCACCACCTTCGGATCCCATGAGACATACACTGTCTTAGGATACAAGTATTTCACAACAAATCCATTATCTTTTAAAGCCTTTATGATATAAGTTATACACTCCGTCACATTAAAGAGAGGGATTCCTATAACAAACTCTGGAACTTCAAAGAAACAGGCGAAGTGATTGTTCTTAGCTGCCAGCTTGATCTTCGCGTGACATTTAAGGAGCACCTGCTCGAAATGATTTATTTTGCTTGCTTTCTTGTCATTGATAGATTTATACAACTCAAATATATTTAACTGTTGCATAATTAATTATAATTAATAAATATATAATATGTTCTCAAATATCGTTCTGTCTGGAGGAGGTATGGGGGCGATTTTATACCTCGGATGCTTTAAATACATTGATGAACACAAAGAACTCAAGAAGAACATTAAGAACATATTGGGCGTATCATCTGGGGCGATCTTCAGTCTCTTATTTATATTCGATTTCACCTACGCTGAAACTCTTAACTTCTTAGAAAAGTTAAAGAATGTCGATATGAAGATAGTGAATATAAGAAGCATCCTAAAGTTCAATAAATCTTTTGGTTTCGACAATGGAGACAAGATCATGGACATTGTCAAAATAATCTACGATTCAAAGAACATCGACCACAACATCACCTTTCAAGATATGGCTAAAAAATTTGGAAGAAACCTTATTGTTGCAACGGCTAACATATCTAAAGGGAAGATGTTTTATTTTTGTGTTGATAACACACCAGAAGTAAGAGTAATCGACGCGGTGAAGGCCAGTTCTAGTATCCCCTTAATCTTCACGCCGTTTATATATAATGATGAGTTACACGTTGATGCTTTTATATATGACAATTTTCCAATCACATATTTCAAAGAGTCCATTGATCACACTATAGGACTTAATCTGATAAGTGAGAGAACACCGATAACTGGTATCATATCTTTCATTCAAAACATGTTTAACACGAGTGTAGACTTTAAAGCCTCTCCTATACACGAAAATGAATGCAACCTGATCACTCAGGGAAATGGATTCAACATAAAAAAAATGCAATTCATATTTGATGAAACTACTATTAAAACACAGATTGATCTGGGATACGACACCATCAAAACATTTATTGAGAAAAAATTAGAACGCCTTAACAAAGGCATTTAAGGCTTCGGCGGTTCTTTCACCTTCGTATTTCGCCTTCTCGCCACTACCCTTCGCTACGATGACTGTTGGGAAAGATGTAACCTTGTTCATCTCGATGAATGCGGTGTTGGATGAATCATCGACATCGAGGGCGAAGGTTTTTACATTGTTTTGGGCAGAGGCCTCCGCGAATTTCTTCCATTCAGGCTTGAATCGAGTGCAGTGACCACACCAATTAGCATAAATAAAATACACCTTTTTTACATCTTCAGTGAATTTCTCAGTCTTGTTATACATTTTATACATAGTTAATACAACGAGAACTACGATCACAGTCATCGTCATGAATACGATCATGTTCATCATCATCTTTGATATTATTTATTATTGTATAACATAATATTTCAGATTATCATCCTTAAACATAGGGTAGCTTTCGCACCCTACAAAGAATATAGCGTTTATCATCTCGATATCACTGGGTTCCAATAATTTTTCGATGTTTTTATAGTCTATGTGATCTATAAAAAGGATTCTGCAATTGTTCGCTCTAAACTTGTCTAATTCTGATATATTTGCTACTGGATAGTTATCGTATCTCATGTAATGATAAAGTTTTAGCATTATAAAGTTATCATGACAAACGATCAGGGATTTATAAATAGATCTTGTTGAAAAAATATTGTCTATTTGTTTTTTATAGTTCATGGTATATATATATACATATATATAACATACTTAAATATATTTAAGTAGATTATATTATGTCCTTACGCAAAATGACTGATATTATCATCATCCAGTATGATGAATTCATGAAACACAAAATAATAGTTGGTGCTGACACGTGTGTCAATAAAAAGGTTAAAGACATAATGAAAGATATTGTCATTAATCACGAGTGTTTCTCCCACAACTATAAGTATGTCCCTCACAAGGACGAGAATTATAAACATAAACTCAGCAATTATATAAAGAAACACAAGGCGTGTTTCGTTGTAGAGAAGAACGACAAATATGTATTTGCCCTGATGAATAAATTGACGCCGTCGAATTACGATTCTATGGTAAAGAAGATTATAGCCTCGATACATCAAGTAGATGTGGATGTTTCAATAAATAAAATCATAAATTACAGTAAAATTTCTAACTTTTATACTAAACTTATCTGTAAAATCATCAAAGAATTGTATAATAATAATAGGAATACGATCGATATTATCATATACAATTTCATCGGTGATTATATGGCCTATTTTGAGGTGAGTAATTTCCTACTTGTATTTGATAAGCTGAGTTATGATGATTATGATGAGTTTTGTGATCACCATAAGAATGTTTCTATGATGCAAAACATGCTGAAGACGATTCTTGAGATCATCAAAATAATCGATTGTGAAAAGTCAGAGGAGGAGTATCTTAAACAGATGTATCAGAGGCACTTTAATAGCATATTGACCTATTTTCAAAATAATAAGGATCACATTCATATCAACATGATTCAATACGAACTCTTCTCTCATATTGAGTTAATGATAGATAACACAAATATCCTTGATATGATAGATAAGAGTGCCTTTATAGTGTTGTGTCAAAACGTGAAGGATACTGCTAACAATAAACTTAGATTCAAAGTATCGGACATAATTGATAAATTGTAATGATAAATTGTAATATTGTATGATGCGCGGCCGTTCGCGACTTACATATGAGATCTCTCGATAATAGTATAAAGAATATCTATAGAATGCATATGAAAACTCATTATAAAACTATATGGAGTTGCAGGGTATGTTGCTTCGCAATATTACTATTATTAACATATTGATGACTAAAGAAAGTTATATAATTCTTGTAGAAAATCTCTTATGAAATTCTCGAAAAGTCTATATGGTTTGCGCGAATATTTCAAAAAGGATGATTAGTGAGATCCATTTTTATTTTCAAAATACAAAAATATTTGATGTCATCATCATTGTCCAAATAAAAAATCAAAAATTATATGACATTAGAACATAGCACAATTCGCCGTAGAACCACAAGAAATACCATCTATGAATGTTTCAGTTACTATTTCGTCTCCCATATTTGACTCATCATCTAAATCTTCATCAAAAACTAACGGTGGCTCTGTAGGCGCTGATGATGATTGCACTATTGGTGGCTGAGCTACTGCTGTTTGCACCATAGGCGCTGTTTGTGGCTGAGCAACTGCTGGTTGCACCGTAGGCATTGTGGGCATTGTGGGCATTGTAGGCGCTGTTTGTGGCTGAGCAACTGATGGTTGCACCGTAGGCATTGTAGGCATTGTAGGCATTGTAGGCATTGTAGGCATTGTGGGAGCTACTGCTGTTTGCACAGTTGATGGCTGAGCTACTGCTTTGCTGATTGCTGCTTGTGTTGTGCCAACTAGCATATTCTCTAAAACTGAAATCTTTTCTAAAACCATATTCATATTATTTTGATATTCAGTTTCGTTATTCATTATTGAGGTTCTGATTTCATTCACAAGTCCAACAAGTCCAACATCTCTTACTTCTTCCTCTTCAAACTTCTCTACCGTCTGCTTACGCTTCTTGTATGTCTTAAAGAACATTATAAATATTACTATGGATGTAACCAAGACAAGCAACAGTGGGAAATATTTAGTGATGACTTCTAAGTCCATTTAATATATAAAAATAAAAATAAAATTTAAGCAGCGATTAAGCCGAGTTGTTTTTGGCTTCTTCATCATCCTCACCTACGTCATCAGTTACAACCGAAGATTTGCGCTGGCTAATGTTATTTAAGATACTATTTATGGTGTCTATAAAAGTTTTCGTCTTCTGAATGTCTGAATTTGCAAACTGTTCTTTAGTCGCCCTAAATCTTCTATATGCAACATATAAAGCTACAAGTATTATCAAACTCATAACACCTAATAACATTCTATTCATCATATTCATCATATTTATTATTTATTTATATGTATAAAATAATTAAGCCATGTTTAACACCCAAGCACCATATGTTATTCTTATAGATTTAGATGGAACCATTCAAGGAGACGTAACACCTCAACTCAGAGAATATAATCTCATAAAAAACCTTAAACTCAAAATATCTCTTAGAAAATCACATAGAAATGATTATATCAAAGGGCTCTTAAGACCATACTTCACAGACTTCATTAAACTTATAAAGACTAAATATGATGACAAAGTAGAACTGTTCATATACACTGCCTCAGATAAAACTTGGGCTCATTACGTAGTTCCAATAATCGAATCTATCATCGGCTTTAAATTCAACAGACCCATATTCACTCGCGATAACTGCAATATAGGAACATCAGATAAAACTAAAAGCATCAAACATGTCAAGGGACACATCATTAAGTCTCTCCAACCAAAATATGGCAAAAACATCATCACAGAAGAAACCTTATCAGATAGAATATTCCTAATAGATAATAATCATGTTTTAGAAGAGACTCAAAGGCTCATAAAATGCTACACTTATGATAAAGCTATATTTATTAATATCCTGAGGAACATCCCAGAAACAGTCATAAAGAAGCGCTACATTGAGATAGGAGATTACCTATTAAACACTAAGTGTTCGAGTGAGTGGATGATGAGAAAACATATCTACGATGATGCTTTTAAACAATATATTCACTACGAAAATAAAAATATCAAATACGAATCTGATACATATTGGAAGAAAGTTGCTCACATCTTCATGAGACACGAATTCAATCTTAAATCCATCATAAAACATTTAAGAATATTACAGTAAAAGTATAAGTATAAGCAATGGCTCAAGTTACCATATTAGCATTTGATGTCGGCATTAAGAACCTCTCGTATTGTCTCATAAGAGATAACGATATTATCGATTGGGACTTGGTAAATCTCGCAGAAGATCCTTCTGTTAAGAATAACAATCTCACGCTTATTTCCACATTACTCTTTAAAGTTCTGCAAGATAAGTTTGAACAAGAACATATCGATTACGTAGTCATAGAAAATCAGCCAGTGTTGAAGAATCCCACAATGAAATCTATACAGATGATGATTTACTCTTATTTCACCTATTTAAAGGTTATTGAGAAAAAGATGATAATTGGTATTCATTTTATAGGAGCCAGCACTAAGGTAAAACTCGCTGAAAAACTTCTTAAAGAAAAGGATATTGCCTTTGAAAAACAAGGTGCGAAATATAAATATAATAAAGATATCTCAAAGATGTGTGTAAGTGAATTGTTGAAAGATAAGACTGAGTTATTAGCCTTCTATTCTGGACATAAAAAAAAAGATGATCTTGCTGATTGTTATTTATTAGCTTTAGTTCATTCTTTACGGCTTTAAATAGTTTTATAATCAAACTCCAGTGCTTCCGAAACCACCTTCACCGCGGTCTGAAGATTCAAGTGATTCAACCTCTTCCACAAGAGGAAGAGCAATCTTTTTTATTATGAGTTGAGCGATCCTGGAACCCGCTGGGAGCTCAATGCTTTCTTCGCCCATATTAAACAATAATACTTTCACTTCGCCAGTGTATCCTCTATCAATGACCCCAGCATTAACGAAGATGTTCTTCATACTTAGACTACTTCTTGGTGCGATCTGACCATACGTTCCCTTTGGAACTGTGAAAGAAATACCTGTTCTTACAAGGCATTTTCCATGAGGCGGAATAACGACATGGCAATCAGATGAAATATCATAGCCTGCGTCGTCCTCGTTCTGTCTGATAGGCAAAACAGAAGTAGAAGTGAGTCTCTGCACGAGGAATTTTTCAGAGTACATTGTGTTGGTATTGGTGTTTGTGTTGGTGTTTGTGTTGGTGTTTGTGTTGGTGTTTGTGTTATATATTAATAATAATCATCAATTTTTAAATTACTTTATATGCGTAATTTAACCTATTTAAAGTTTCTATTAAGAATTAAAATTATTAAACATGGAGAAAATTTTTGAAATTAATAATACTGAAAACGATGATGACGATGATAACGGCATTCAAAGTTCCAAATATATGCCTCCACAACTTGATGTCAATGATTTAGGCATTGATATGCTCATGAACAATCGATCTAAAAAGACACAGGAACAACTATCTGAAACCAGTAATAAGGAAAGTAACCTGTTTGAATCTGATGAAGATGATGAAGGTGGCGGCGGTGATGTCGAAGTCGACGATGATGATGATGATGATGATGGAGGACAAAACAGACAGCAACAACAATCTCAATATAATCAATTCCAGCAACAACAACAACAACAATCTTTTAACAATTTTAGAGATCCCCGCGCTGAGAAAAAAGAAAAGATGGAGTTGCTCTATCAATTCGATAGAATGGAAAAAAAAGGTTATAAGATTCCCAAGAAATTCTCTATGGATTCATCCCTTGACGAGATGAAGCACGAGTTTGAGCGACTCAAAAAAGATAGAGAAGTCGATGCGAGTGTTAGTTTTCAAAGGAAAATGCTCGTTGCCGCCGTCACGGGTATCGAATTTCTAAACAACAAGTTCGATCCTTTTGATGTCAAACTTGATGGTTGGTCTGAAAATATTAATGAAAGCATCAATGAATACGATGATATCTTTGAAGAATTACACGAGAAGTATAAATCTAAATCGAAGATGGCTCCAGAGTTGCGACTCATCATGGCGTTGGCTGGTAGCGGTTTCATGTTCCATTTGACGAATACGATGTTCAAGACGAACCTCCCTGGTTTCGATCAAGTCATGAAACAGAATCCTGAACTTATGAAACAGTTCGCATCAGCTACCGCAAATACTATGGCACAAAACGGAAACGATAAGACTGGAATGGCTGGAATGTTCTCAGGGATGTTCCAAGGAGCTGGTAAGCCACCTCCACCTAAGCCTACCAGCATGAAAGGTCCCTCTAACTTGGATGAAATTCTAAAAAACATCGAGAACGATGATAGACTTGATGGTATGAGCACAGCATCTCAATCAGAAATATCAGAGATGACCGAGACCAGATCAGTCGGGGGACGACGCAGGAACAAGAAGACTCTTAACTTGTAAATTCTCATAAATATATTTGAAAAAAAAATTATTTAAGTCATTCAGACTTGAAGTCGTCGCGACTTTTCTTCACTCACAAACTTTCCTATTTTTTCTTTAGCGTGCTCGTTCAATCCGATCAGAGCGTGCTGTAAAAACAAGTCCTGCAAAAAAGGCTGTCGCACTCTTTGCTGATAGTCCTCGTAGAAATTATCGATTTCATCATCCAAGTCAGCGCACTCGTCGTTCCACTCCTGTTGATCGTCTGTACTCCAGACGTCTTGATGACTGTGTCGACGCTCCTTTTCCTCGTAAGCGTTGCCGATGTCTTTAAATTCAAACCACCGTCGCGTAGGGTTCCCATGGCCAAGAGTTCTCATGTGCTCGTGTTCCCTTGTGCTTGTGTTTCTTTATGCCGAAACTACATTATTTACACCCTACCAGTTGCACTTCAAGTCTTTGTCCCTCGATCCATGCTCGATCTGTTCGTATGGGGAGTCCTTGTAGTCGAACGGAAAATACTCGACGACGTCGGACCACAACTTCGACCACAGCGGTGGTGCCTCGTAGTCTCTCATGTCGATAGGGAGATCGGGTGTTTTGACGAACCACGAGGAGAAACGGACGTGTTCAAACAATAGTTGCAGCATCACATTTACCAGATCCGCCGAAAACAGCTCGTCATCCCCTGGTCGTTTTATGGTGAAGTATGTGTACTTTGGATTTTTAAACAAGGTTATGTCTTGCTTCATGAAAGAAACGTAGATGGACATTTCGCGTAGCAAAGTTTCATCGTCGACTGTGAAGTCTTCCGAACTGGTCTTGCTGTTATGAAAGAAAAGGTTTAACATGTGCGTCATGTTAGGCAGTAACGCCTCATCGAGGATGTCGATAAAAAGAGATCGACACGCGTCTAACTTCGACTGCAGTCTGTCGTTGGCCAACCGTAGTTCGGCGTTGTCTTGACCCATCTGCAGGAACTGCCTCAGGCGGTAGCTTTTTGATTCGATATCGTCGGGACTCCGAGGACTCCGAGGACTCCGAGGACTCCGACTACGTCTTTTATTCATGGCGAAGAATGATCGACTTTTTTAGAGAGCGTGTGCGGTTATTATGTAGCAATGATAAAACAAAAAAATACATATTACTTAAGAACGGATTAAAAAAAGAACAATAAATTGATGTTGTTGTTTTTTTAGGGTTTAGGGTTTAGGGTTTAGGGTTTAGGGTTTAGGGTTTAGGGTTCTCTAAACCGTTAGGTTTGAAAGCACGGCAAAATTACAGGCCTAACTGTCTTTAAGTGATTTTTTACGCCCCACATTCGAGGCATTCAGGTGGATTATTTGTATCATCTTCAAAGTTAGCCTTTGTCTTTGTTGGATCAATAGAAAACTGTTGAATCTGAGCTTTCGCCTTTGTCCTGAGATAATAAATTCCAGTCTTCAATCCCTTCGACCACGCATAGAAATGCATGTTAGTCAGCTTAGAATACGTAGGATTTTCAATGAACAAGTTCATGCTCTGTGATTGACAAATATAAGCCCCTCTGTCTGCCGCCTGATTTATAATGCTTTTCTGCTTAATCTCCCAAACTGTCTTATACTTAATCTTAATATCAGCTGGAATATTTTCAATACTCTGAATGCTCCCATTGTTAATGATCAGCTTCTCTTTCATACTCTTGTCCCATAAGCCGAGCGCTATCAGATCTCTAACAAGATACTTGTTAGCAATGATGAACTCACCAGCGATCGTCTTGCGCTTGTAAATGTTCGTCGTGATAGGTTCAAAGCTTTCAGTGAAACCCATTATCTGTGCAGTTGAAGCTGTAGGCATAGGAGCCACAAGAAGACTATTTCTGATACCAAATGATTTAATGTCCTTCTTAAGTTTCGCCCAATCCCACAAATCACTTGGAGTCTCATTCCACATATCATACTGAAGCACCCCATTACTTACCGGAGAACCCTCGTATGAACTGTAGGCGCCTTTAAACTCCTTAAGAGAACTCTTCTCATATTCATTCATGAGCTCTTCAACGTTTTGATCCAATGCGCGCTCCTTAGAAAGCTCCATAGAAGCCTCCAATGACGCATAGTAAATCGTCTCGAAAATCTGCTTATTGAGCTTATCAGCCTCAGGGCTTTCATAAGCTAATCCCATAAGAATGTAGGTATCAGCTAGGCCCTGAACACCAATCCCAATCGGTCTGTGCTTCATGTTACTCTTCTCAGCCTTATCGTTAGGATAGAAATTCCTATCAATCACCTTGTTCAAGTTGCGCGTGACAATCTTTACCATTTCTCGCAATAGTTCGAAATCATAAACCTTTTCAGCATCAGTGTCTGTAGCAGGCTTGATGTATGAAGGCAAACACAGACTGGCTAAGTTGCACACCGCAATCTCGTCTGGGGCAGTATATTCCATTATCTCACAACACAGATTGGACGACTTGATAGTCCCCAGGTTCTGATGATTAGTCTTCATATTCACAGAATCTTTATACAGCATATATGGTGTGCCTGTTTCAATCTGTGAATCGAGTATCTTATACCAAATGTGCTGGGCTTCTACTTGCTTTTTGAATCTGCCTTCGCTTTCGTATTTCTGATACAGTTCTTCAAAAGCTTGCCCATATACGTCGCTCAGGCCTGGACACTCGTCTGGACACATAAGAGACCACTTAGCATTCTCCTTAACGCGCTTCATAAACAAGTCAGATATCCACATAGCATAGAATAGGTCACGGGCGCGTTCCTCTTCATTACCGTGATTCTTCTTCATATCAAGCAGACTCTCAATGTCCGCATGCCATGTTTCCAGATAAATCGCGATGCTACCGTTACGCTTTCCAGCCTGATTCACATGCCTCGCAGTGTTATTGAACACTCTCAACATCGGGATGATACCACTTGAGACACCATTAGTCCCTCGAATCATACTACCTTTGGCGCGGACATTGTGAATGTGGAGCCCAATACCCCCCGCATACTTTGAAATCATAGCACAATCGTGCAATGTATTATACATTCCATCGACTGAGTCACTTTCCATATGAAGTAAGAAACAATTTTCTGCAATGAGACCTCCAACTGAGTATGAATGATCATCTTCAACACCAAGAGTATATACATATGATGGAATATTCTCAGTGACCTTTGTTTTGGAATTGATGCGGAGAAAGATATTTCCATTGATATTCAATGTTTCACTCAAACGTTCATTTTGAAGTATGTCATCATAATGCTTTTTTACCCATTTCATAATTTCAGGAATCCAAGGAATATTCATACTTCCAATGAGCTGTGCTCGAGAATCAATATACTCAGTCATAATAGTCATAGATGTGTCCAGACCCACAGACCGAGTTAAATGAAATAGTGATTGAATAAGAGGCTGGTTTGTCAATTGCAATACCATGCAGCAACAACTATCAGAACTAACAAGCCCTCCAATCAATGCAACAACCATCTCTCTACTCCACGAGTAGGCTGCAGGCCATAAAAACTTCTCTGATGACCATCGCTCAAAGAGAATATTAAAAGCATTTCCAATTGCAGAATTATTAAAACTTATCGATAAACAGGGATGTTTTTTTTGTGTGCAAATGGAAGCATGAATTCCGAGATATTTTTCACCAATCTTCACAATTTCATCAATGAATTCTGTATTATTTGGATTTTGTGAAAATGCAATACCACGTTGTGTTTCCATACAATCATACTTTTCTGAACCTCGTCCAAAGAGGATGCTACCATTGCCATACCAGGAACCAAGAAACCAAGCAAAATTTTCATCAACCGTAATGTATCTCTTAAACCACTCACCTTTAATTGTGATACCTGATTGATTATCACTGGCATAATTTGTATTGCGACGCATCATGTTACCATCGAAATCAAACGAGTAAGTCCAATAAGAAACTCCACATATTTCTTTTAATATTTCATACATATCAATTTGTTGATATACTGTTTTCGTATTCGATTTTGGAATGGAAATCCAATCACCAATACGGAGATGTTTGATACTGTTCCATTGTGGCGACTCTTTCCATTCGAGTTGTTCTTTTGTAAGAGACCAAAATCTGTGATTGTCTGTCACCTTGAATCCTGGAGTCTTATATACTTTAATATCGAATAGTGTTCTGTCATCTATCGGATTTTTATGAGTTTGAATCACGGACTTAAATGAACCTGTATGTGTCACGACTTTATCACCCACACGAACTTCTTCAATGGGCACAGGACCACGATTGACGGTGAATACAGGAGTCCCAGCAACGAAGCATGAGCTACCCTGTTGTCTCTTTGTTCCAAAATTAAACAGAGTCGGAGTAGCATGGACAAAATATTTGTTTGAAAGACAATTATATGTCTCGATGATTCTTTCGATATCATCTCCATGAATGCCTATCGCGACTCTCATAAACAGATCCTGAGGACGTTCGATGAGATTGTCCTCGAATCCGAGTAGATATGACTTTTCAAGTGTCTTGAAGCCGAAATAGTCGAAGTAATAGTCTCTCTCATACTTGATGGTGTCATTGAGTTCAGTTTTGTATTTTTGCACGATAGCATAGAGTTCATCGCTGACCAATTGGTTCTTGTCATTATTATAGAGGTATTCAACTGTTTCGCTGAAGATGTTTTTAGTCTTTTTTTGGTGGTTAGATACTACGATACGAGAGGCGAGCTTATCATAGTCGGGGTTATCGACGATCAGAGAGCTGCAAATGTAGGCAGCAAGTTCATCGAGCTTATCAGTGCTAACACCATCGTAGATGCGAGAGCATACTTTTTGAGCGATCTCATGAGAATTGATACTGAGGTCTGAGGACAGAATATCGATACGCTTAAGCACCTTGTCAAACGACACACGTTCTTTGTTGCCGTCACGCTTAAGAACAAACATTGTTAGAGGATATTATATAATAAATCTTAAATATATATTCTTTAATTCAATTTCTCATTTTTTATAATTTACAATAAAGAGGATATAATTTATAGATTTTTAGAGATTCATTACAACAAATACATTTTTAAAATTGAAAATGTAAATGAAAATATATTGAAGTTAAATAGCAATGGATCTCTAAGTATAGGACACAACACATCGCGACTTACATATGAGATCCCTCGAGAATTATATAAGGATATATCTATAAAATGTATATAGAAATCCTTTATAAAACTATATTAAGTCATACATGAGCCAGTGAAAGTATATATGCTGTAAAAGTCAATATTAATGTCTAAAGAAACTTATATAATGTATTAGAAAATCTGTTATTGAATCCCTCGATAAGTCCATATAGTTTGCGCGAAATATAGCTACGCGAAACTTTATAAAACAATGATGATGACAATGATGGTTGAGATCCATTTTCATTTTCAAAAATAAAAATACAAAAACAATGATGATGATGACAATGATGGTTGAGATCCATTTTCA
>Ga0209550_10000320_pt1 | contig 43429 bp, 51 predicted proteins | sample LauGreSuBDMM15SN_2_FD_187567 | JGI IMG/M metagenome (GOLD analysis project Ga0209550, IMG submission 187567) | Freshwater lake microbial communities from Lake Michigan, USA - Su13.BD.MM15.SN (SPAdes) (version 5) | ecosystem: Environmental > Aquatic > Freshwater > Lake | place: Lake Michigan...
TTTGAGGTAAGCAACATAGGCTGCTGCCTGAAACAGGGTAACCAATGCGGTTAAATATCGGGTCCACTGGTTGATTTTTTTTCTTCCACTATCACCTTCCTTTTGGACCTTCTGCATTTGAGGAACAAGAATGGTCATCAATTGCATAAAGATGGAAGCCGAGATATAAGGCATGATACCCAATGCGAAGATAGATGCGCTTGAGAAAGATCCACCGGCGAATGTATCAAACAAACCAAGCAAGCCCTTCTTGGCACTTTGCAGGTCCAATTTATTGGGATCAATACCAGGTAAAGCAACATGAGAACCGAATCGATAGATAAGGATCAGCAATATGGTCACAGAGATCTTGCTGCGCAGATCATCAATGGTCCAGATATTCTTAAATGTTTGAATGAATTTCTTCACTTGGAAATATTTTGTCCGTTATGTGTAAATGACCTTGGTCACTAAATATCGGAAATTATTTGATGATTTCAACAGAACCGCCAGCTGCTTCAATAACAGACTTGGCTTTTTCACTGATTGCATTCACCTTGAAATCAATTTTTGTAGAAATGGCCCCGTTACCAAGAATCTTGACCTTATCGGTACGGCTAACCAGACCATTGACATAAAGATTTTCCATGCTGAAAGAAGCAAGTGCGTATTTCTCAACCAACGTTTCAATTTGTCCGAGGTTGAATACTTTGTATTCTACCCTATCGTTGTTTTTGAAACCAATTTTTGGAATACGACGCTGAATTGGCATCTGACCACCTTCATGTCCTCTTTTAGATTTGTAACCTGAACGGCTTTGTGCTCCTTTGTTACCTTTGGTAGATGTTCCACCATGGCCTGATGCTTCACCACGACCAATTCTTTTTTCTTTTTTTGTAGCTCCTTTAGCGGGCCTTAAAGTATGTAATTTCATGATGCCTGTTTTACTCAACGCAGTCTGATGAGGACCACTCGTATTAAAAAATAATGTAAATCAATTGGTAGGTAATCCTTTAGATTTCCTCAACCTTAACAAGATGGTTTACTTTCCTGACCATACCTAGAATCTGTGGAGTTGCTTCCAGCTCAACAGATGCATTGACCTTGCGGAGGCCAAGTGCTTCCATGGTGCGTTTTTGGCGTTCAGGACGGTCGATGACACTTTTTACTTTAGTTATTTTCAGCTTCTTCATATTGAAACCCCTGGGGGTATTGTTGCGTGATCAAATGTATTGAAGGAAAGATTATCCGTTGAAAACCCTTTTTAGTGCGATGCTCCTGGTTTTTGAAACATGAATAGGCTCACGCAACATACCCAAGGCTTTGAAAGTTGCTTTTACCACATTGTGTGGATTGGCTGAACCAAGTGATTTTGCAAGAACGTCAGTGATACCAACACTCTCCAACACAGCACGCATGCTTCCACCAGCAATAACACCCGTACCGTGGGCTGCAGGCTTTATCAAAACCTTTGCCGCGCCTTCTTTTGCAAGTTGATCGTGGGGTATGGTTCCTTTCATTACAGGAACCTTTATCAGGTTTTTCTTTGCGTCTTCTATTCCTTTGGTGATTGCTTCCTGGACTTCCTTGGCTTTACCAAGACCATGACCAACTACACCCTGTTCGTTACCAACAACTACGAGTGCCGAGAAACTGAACGCTCTTCCACCTTTTGTTGTTTTTACAACGCGGTTGATGGCTACAACTTTCTCCTTCAACTCAAGGTCTCCGGCTTTGACTCTGCTGTAATTTACTTTTGACATCTATTGAAATATTGATTTGAACAAAATTATGATTAGAACTTCAGGCCACCTTCACGTGCACCTTCTGCTACTGCTTTAACCCTTCCGTGATAAAGAAAACCACCGCGATCAAAAACACAACCGGCAAGACCTACAGCAATTGCTTTTTTAGCAATGGCTTCACCAACCATTTTGCCTTTTTCAGTCTTGTTTACCTTCTGTGCTTTAATATCCTTTTCCCGAGAAGAAGCTGATGCAAGCGTAACTCCGTTTACATCATCAATCAATTGCGCATAGATTTCGGTGTTGCTTCTGAAGACACTCAATCTTGGCATTGCTGCAGTTCCTGAGATCTTCTTTCGGATGGTATACTTGATCCTCTGTCTTCTTAATGATTTTACGTTCATCTTTTATGGTTTGTCCTGATGCTGCCAGGATAGTTAACGATTATTATTTACCAGCTGCTTTACCTGCCTTACGACGGATGAATTCACCCTTGTATTTGACACCTTTTCCTTTGTATGGCTCAGGTTTCCTCAGACCCCTGATTTTAGCCGCAACCTGGCCAAGCAATTGTTTGTCAGAACCTTCCAAGAAAATTCGTGGATTGTCTCCTTTTTCTTGGGTTGTTCTAACTGATAATTCCCTTGGAATTTCAAAAATGATGTTGTGGGAATAACCAAGAGAAAGATCAAGGATATTGGATTGGCTGGAGGCCTTATAACCAACACCCACCAATTCAAGCTCCTTTTTAAATCCAGCTGTAACTCCAACAACGAGATTATTGACCAAAGCTCTTGAAAGACCATGCAAAGCGCGATGCCTGATTTGATCTGTAGGACGCTTTAATTCAACAATATTACCATTGATTTCAACCGATATATCACGGTCAATGTCTTGGGTGAGTTGGCCTTTAGGACCTTTTACTGTTACAACATTACCTGTACCAACAGTTAGGGTTACTCCTGCAGGAAGTTCAATAAGCTTTTTACCTATACGAGACATAGTATTCTGGTTTTAAATCCCTACCGTATTGCGTGGATGGTTTCAGTTCCGTATAGAAAACTTAGTGCGCAATCCAAACTTCCCGACAAGGAAAGATTTTAATTAATATATGTAACAAAGCACCTCACCACCCACATTCTGTGACTTGGCGTCTTTGTCGGTCATTACACCTTTTGAAGTAGAAAGGATGGCAACACCCAATCCGTTCTTCACTCTTTTGAATTCAACGGGCTTAGCATACTGCCTAAGACCTGGACGTGAAACACGCTCCAAGGTTCTGATGGCAGGCTCTTTGCTAATTACATCATATTTCAAGGCGATTTTAATCACACCCTGCTTGGAGTCATCCTCAAATTTATACTTAAGAATGTATCCTTGGTTGTAGAGTATCTCTGTGATACGCTTTTTGAGGTTAGAAGCTGGAATCTCAACGATTCGGTGCCCCGCCATCTGTGCATTTCTGACCCTCGTCAGGAAATCTGCAATTGGATCTGTTGTCATAATTTGTTCCTCCTTAGTCCCAACAATGGGATTACTTCGGTTTAAGTTATTGAGTAGTAGTTCTGTTTATATTCGGATTACCAGCTTGCTTTTGTCACTCCAGGGATTTTTCCTGAAAGAGCCATGTCGCGGAAGGTTACCCTTGAGAGACCAAAAAATCTCATGTACCCTTTTGGACGGCCAGTAATCTGGCACCTGTTCTTAAGGCGTACTTTTGAAGAATTCTTGGGTAGCTGATCCAATGCCTGCCAGTCACCTGCTGCCTTAAGGGCTGCACGTTTTTCTGCAAACTTTTCGACCATTTTCTCTCTTTTCCTTTGTCTGGCTTTTACCGATTCTTTTGCCATATGTTTTTTATTGTGTTGAACCCGGGCTTTCGCCCAAATTAGATTTCAGTTAATCCTTTTTCATGTTTTTGAAAGGCATTCCCATTTCTTTCAGCAACTCATAAGCCTCTTCATTGTTTTTGGCTGTGGTTACAAAAGTAATATCCATACCGGTAATCTTGGTTACCTTGTCAATATCAATTTCCGGGAAGATTATTTGCTCAGTAACGCCAAGTGTATAATTACCACGACCGTCGAAAGCTTTTTCACTTATTCCCTTGAAGTCACGAACACGGGGAAGGGAAGTAGAAATCAACCTATCAAGAAATTCAAACATCTTAACACCGCGCAAAGTAACGCGTGCTCCAATGGGCATGTGCTTTCTCAATTTAAAGTTAGAGATATCTTTCTTTGATTTGGTAGATACCGCTTTTTGGCCTGTTACTGTAGTCAGCTCGTCGATTGCAATATCAATCAACTTTTTATCAGCAACAGCACCATTGACACCTCTGTTCAAACAAATTTTGGTGATTTTGGGTACTTGCATTACTGAACTGTAACTAAACTTTTTCATCATTGCTGGTATCACTTCATTGTGATACTTAGTATGTAACCTGGGTGTGTACGTTGATGTGCTCATTATTTTATTACCTCCCCTGACTTTTTAGAAATTCTTACCAATTTACCATTCTCCCTGGTTCTTTTTATTTTGGTGGCCTCTTCTTTCTTGGCATCCCAAAGCATCACATTGCTGATGTGCATAGAAGCTTCCTTTTTAACCATCCCACCTTTGGTGTTTTGGGCAGAAGGCTTGGTATGGCGGGTAACAATGTTAGCACCCTCAACCAGCACACGTGATTTGTCAGGAAACACTTCAAGAATCTTGCGTGGTTTCTTGGGATCCTTATCGTCTCCCGATATGACCACAACGGTGTCACCTTTTTTAATATTAAACTTGGGTTTAAATCTAGTACTCATCTTCTTTATTTTAAGCGTTGGTCACGCAGTTTATACTCAATTAAAGGACTTCTGGTGCAAGTGAAATGATTTTCATGTATCCCTTATCCCTCAGTTCACGGGCAACTGGTCCGAAGATACGCGTACCCCTTGGCTCATCTGAAGCGTTGAGGATTACCACCGCATTATCATCGAATCGGATATAAGAACCGTCTTTCCTGCGAAGCTTATTTTTTGTACGAACAATAACAGCCTTGGCAACTGTACCTTTTTTGATAGCACTGGCAGGAATTGCATCCTTGATGGTAACAACAATCTTGTCACCTATCCTGGCATAATCTTGCCCACTGTTACCCAATACACGGATACAAAGTACTTCTTTGGCACCGCTGTTGTCTGCTACATTCAATCTGGATTCTTGCTGAATCATTTTGTTATATTTTATCCGGCTTATGCCGTTGGGTTAAACGATTTGTCTTTTTGACTTTCGTGAAGACCTATTTGGCTTTTGACATTATTTCTACTAGCCTCCAGCGTTTTGTTTTGCTGAGTGGCCTTGTTTCCATGATTCTCACCACATCTCCCGGTTTTGCCTCATTTGTCTCATCATGTGCATGGAATTTAGTCGTCTTTTTAACGAACTTTCCATAGATAGGGTGCTTTACTTTCCTTTCAACAGCAACAGTTATGGTCTTATCCATCTTGTCACTGGTAACTGAACCCGTTTTGGTTTTGCGAAGTTTTCTGTCAACCATTTCTTTTTATTTTAGCTCCCGGCACAAGTCCGGATTTATTTTTAAAATTTATCCTAAACTAGGCTAGTGTTCTTTGTTTCAGTTCAGATTTAAGCCTTGCGATGTCCTTTCTCAGTGCCCTGATGCTCATTGGATTTTCAAGAGGCGTTATCGCATGAGCAAACTGCATTTTTTTTAAACGCAATTCATCTTCAGTTATTTTACCCTTGATGTCTGATTCACTCAGTCCGGTGAGGCTTTTCAAAAAATCAATCTTCTTTGACATGTGTACGTTGTTTAACTTTCTTAATATTTATGCCGCAAAATCCCTGCGAACAATAAATTTGGTTTTGATGGGCAGTTTTGCAGCTGCCAGGTGCATGGCTTCTTGAGCCACTTCCATTGTTACCCCCTCAACCTCGAAAAGGATCCTGCCTGGCTCAACAACGGCTGCCCAGAATTCAGGGTTACCCTTTCCTTTACCCATCCTTACTTCTTGAGGCTTGCGTGTGATAGGCTTGTCAGGGAAAATCCTTATCCAAACATTTCCTTCTCTTTTCATGGCACGGGTCATCGCTTGACGTGCTGCTTCAATTTGCCTGTTTGTCATCCATACAGGTTCCATCGCCTTCAGCCCAAATGATCCGAAAGCAAGGGTTGTACCTCTTTTGGCAACTTCCCTGATTCTTCCTTTCTGCGCCTTCCTGTGTTTCGTTCTTTTTGGTTGTAACATGTTGAAGTATTTTTATTGAATACCCATTTAAAAATTATTATCCTCTGCGGTCTCTTCCGCCACCACCACCGCCGCGCCTGTCATCACGACCACCGCCGCCGCCACGTCTGTCATCACGACCACCTGCTGGGCGAGAATCTCTTCTTTCTGGACCTTCAGATTTGGTGCCACTCACAAAGTTCGGATTTAAATCACGCTTAGCAAGTACTTCACCCTTACAGATCCAAATCTTCAAGCCAATCTTGCCATAAACAGTTTGAGCAAAAACTGAAGCATAGTCAATGTCCATCCTGAACGTATGGAGAGGAACCCTTCCTTGCTTCATTTCTTCTGAACGGGCAATTTCTGCACCACCCAAACGACCGCTGGCCTTGATTTTTATTCCTTCAGCTCCAAGACGCATGGTTGAAGCAATTGCCATTTTGATAGCACGCTTGAAGTTGATGCGGTTCTCAATTTGCTTGGCAATGGTTTCGCCAACAATCTGAGCATCCAATTCAGGCCTGCGGATTTCAAGAATGTTAATTTGTACATCTTCCTTTCCGGTGAGTTTTTTCAACTCTTCCTTGATCCTGTCAACCTCTCCGCCTCCTTTACCAATGATGATACCAGGCTTGGAAGTGTGGATGGTGATGATAAGCTTATTGAGTGTTCGCTCAATAACAATTTTTGCAATGCCACCCTTGTTGATTCGGGCGTTGAGATAACCACGGATTTTGCTGTCTTCGATCAGCTTTTGAGCATAATCTTTCTTGCTTCCGTACCAGTTACTCTCCCATCCGCGGATAATGCCTAACCTATTGCCAATTGGATTCGTTTTTTGACCCATTATGATTCAGTTTGAAAGTTCTTAATTTTTTACGTCAACAATTACAGTAACGTGATTGCTGCGTTTGCGCATACGATAAGCCCTACCCTGAGGAGCTGGAAGCATTCTCTTGATGCTGCGTGCTCCGTCAACAAAGATGGTTTTCACAACCAATGCCTCAACATTACCACCTTCATTTTTCTGTTTCCAGTTGCTCACTGCAGACATGACCAACTTGCGAAGGGGTGTTGCACTGTGCTGTGGATGATGATCAAGGATGGCTACTGCTTGTTCAACTTTCATGCCACGGATATGGTCCGCCAAAAGACGCATCTTTCGGGGGGATGTGGGATGATTTCTCAATTTTGCTATTGCTTCCATAATGTATTTTTTCTATTACCGGATATATCAGACCGACAACGGTTTTTTAAACTTTCTTACTTGAGTGACCCCTGAAGTTCCTGGTAGGAGAAAATTCTCCGAGCTTATGCCCTACCATGAATTCAGTAACATATACAGGTATGAACTTGTTTCCGTTGTGAACAGCGAAAGTATGTCCAACAAAATCAGGAGTAATGGTGCTTCTACGGCTCCATGTTTTTACCACTGCCCTTTTGGATTTTCCGTCATTCATCGCTTCCACCTTCTTCTCTAGCTTGGCCGCTACATACGGACCTTTTCTTATTGAACGAGCCATAATATTGGTTTCTTGTTATGTGTTCTTTTCTTGTTATTATTTAGCGAGCTTTTTCCCATCCTTGCGTTGAAGGATCAGCTTATCGCTACCCTTTCCACGTGTCCTGGTTTTTTCACCCTTGGCGTATTTGCCAGTACGGCTGCGTGGGTGACCGCCAGAAGAACGACCTTCACCACCACCCATCGGATGATCAACTGGGTTCATCGCAACTCCACGGGTACGTGGTCGAATGCCTTTCCAACGATTTCTACCTGCCTTACCCATGCTTTCGAGGCTATGGTCAGAGTTGGAGAGTACACCTACAGTTGCGAAACAATTGATCAATACTTTTCTCAATTCACCTGAAGGCATTTTCAATACCGCGTATTTTTCTTCCTTGTTGGTCAATTGTGCTGAAGTACCTGCACTGCGTGCAATCTTTCCGCCCTGACCAGGCTGCATTTCAATGTTGTGAATATTGGTACCAAGGGGCATGTTCTTCATCATCAAGGCATTTCCAATCTCAGGAGCAACTGCGTTACCACTGATGACAGTCATACCAACTTCCAATCCTTGAGGAGCAAGCATATAACGCTTTTCTCCATCAACATAATTAAGAAGAGCAATGAAAGCGGTCCTGTTTGGATCGTATTCAATAGAAGCTACCTTGGCAGGAACTTCATGTTTGTTGCGCTTAAAATCGATGATACGGTACATTTTTTTATTACCGCCTCCGATATAACGCATGGAGCGATGACCTTGGGCATTCCTACCACCGGTTTTCTTTACTGTCTCAAGAAGAGATTTCTCAGGAGTTGATGTGGTAATTTCAGCATAAGCATTGCCTATCCTCCACCTGGTTCCCGCTGTAATGGGTTTGTACTTCTTTAATGGCATGTTTTTATTTTTTTGCCTTTAGGGCTTCTTTTCAATTAAATGTTCGCGTACAGGTCAATGGTTTCACCTTCTCCAACAGTTACATAGGCTTTCTTGAAAGAAGGCTTCCTACCGCTGATCACACCTGCCTTTGTGAAACGGCTTTTGCTCTTTGCAGGAGCAACTGCTGTTCTTACAACTTCAACTGTCACACCATAGAAATCTTCAACCGCTTTCTTAATCTCCAATTTGTTGGCAAATCTGGCAACTTTGAAAGAATAAACGCGGTTTTTTTCTGAAAGCTGGTTTGCCTTCTCAGAAAGAATGGGCTTTACCAGAACATCAGCAAGTTTCATATCTCTTGTTTAAATTTTTAATAAATCAATTAAGCTTCAGCACCCTCTTCCATCTCTACAAACAACTTGGCTGCAGATTCTGTCAAAACGAGTACATCAGCATTCATCACATCATACGTATTGATATCTGAAAGAACTGCAGTAAGGACAGAAGGAATGTTCCTTGCGCTTACAAATACATTTTCAATCAAGTCCGGCATTACATACAATGATTTCTTGTTGCTTACATTCAAACCCTTCAGCATGCTCGCAAATACACTTGTCTTTGGAGCTTCCAACTGGAGATCTTCTACTACAAGGATTGCGTTGGCTTTGCTTTTGTGGCTGAGTGCGCTAATCTTGGCCAAGTCCTTGACCCTGCGGTTAAGCTTGATGTCATAGCCGTGTGGCTTGGGTCCGAAGATGGTACCACCACCCTTGTACAAAGGGTTACGGATATTACCCTTACGGGCGCCACCTGTACCTTTTTGCTTGTGCAGTTTGCGGCTGGAACCCTTTACTTCTGCACGGGTCTTTACCTTGTGTGTACCTTGGCGCTGGGCAGCCAAATACTGCTTAACGGCAAGATAAATCACATGGTTGTTTGGTTCTACACCAAATATATCTTCCGGCAGATCCACTGTCCTGCCGGTCTTGCTTCCTGATATTGATAATACGTCTACTTGCATGATCGCTGCGTTGAATTAGTTCTGAATATAAACGATGGAGCCATTGTGTCCTGGTATTGAACCGCTGATAAGAACATAATTCTTTTCAGCAAAGATCTTCACGACCTTCAAACCCTTAACCTTAACACGATCGCCACCCATGCGGCCGGCCATGCGCATTCCCTTGAATACCCTTGATGCATCGGAGGAGTTACCGATGGAACCAGGAGCACGTTGACGGTCATGCTGACCATGGGATTGTTGACCAACACCACTGAAACCATGGCGTTTTACAACACCCTGAAAACCTTTACCCTTGGTAGTACCAACCACATCAACCTTTTCGCCTTCTGCGAAAATTTCACATGTGATGGATTCACCGAGGGCTTTTTCAAGACTGTAATCCCTGAATTCTTTTACAAAACTTTTTGGAGTGGAAGAGGCCTTGGCAAAATGGCCCTTTTCTGAAGCGATAGCTCTTTTTTCGGATTTTTCACCGTAAGAAAGCTGAAGGGCGGTATACCCGTCGTTGTCCTTTGACTTGATTTGTGTCACAACACATGGACCAGCTTCGATGACGGTGCAGGAGATCTGCTTGCCGTCGGGACCGAAGATGCTGGTCATCCCGATTTTTTTTCCGATAATTCCTTTCATTGTACTTTGTTTATAGCCTTTTCGGTTAAATGGACAGTGAGGGGTTACCTCGCTTCAATCCCAGTTTGCCATCGACCTTTTCCTTTTTCCTAAATTTTCAGGAGGGAAGTACCGACAGTAAACAAACCTCGAAGGGCCTGTTTATATTTCAACTCTTTTTAGAGAGACAAAATTAATTTTCAGCGCTCCTTTTTCTCATGCCAACGGCAATCAATTGGGAGATGAATAATAAAGAACTGCGGTGCCGCTTTAAGGAGCACCTGGCCTCATCAGGCCTTGATTTCTACATCTACACCACTTGGGAGATCGAGCTTGCTCAATGCATCCACTGTACGTGAAGATGAAGTGTAAATGTCAAGCAAACGCTTGTGCGTGCAGAGTTGAAACTGCTCACGCGCTTTCTTGTTAACGTGTGGCGATTTCAATACAGTGAAAATCATCTTTTTTGTAGGCAAAGGAATTGGACCAGTAATTACTGCTCCAGTGCTGCGCACGGTTTTCACGATTTTCTCCGCTGATTTGTCAACCAGATTATGGTCGTATGACTGTAATTTTATTCTGATTCGCTGTGACATAGTTAAAAGACCATTTTTTAAATGGGATGCAAAAGTATGGATTTGTTTTAAACTTACAAAACAAAATGGCTGATTTTTCCTCGGAATTGTACCAATTTTTAAAAATAAAAAGGCCCCGGAACAAACCGGGGCCTAATAGTATGGAAATCAACTGTTTGTAGTTAATCCTTTGATTTGCCCTTAATCCTTGCTATCACCTCTTCAGCAATATTGTTGGGTGCTGGACTATAATGGGAGAATTCCATGGTAGAGGATGCACGACCTGAGGAAAGCGAACGGAGCTGGGTTACATACCCGAACATTTCGCTCAACGGAACCTTGGCCTTGATAACCTGCGCTCCTGCCCTGCTATCCATGCCTTCAAGCATTCCTCTTCTCCTGTTCAAATCACCGGTTACATCACCCATGTATAGTTCAGGTGTGATGACCTCAATCTTCATGATGGGCTCCAATAAAACCGGCTTGGCTTTGCGGGCTGCTTCTCGGAAACCACCCTTGGCACAAAGTTCGAAAGACATTGAATCAGAGTCAACCTGGTGGAAACTGCCATCAAAGATCCTCACCTTCATGCTCACTACAGGGTAGTTGGCAAGTACACCAGTGGTCATTGATTGCTCAAAACCCTTTTGGATGGCAGGAATAAACTCTCTTGGAATGGATCCTCCAAAGATATCATTGACAAATTGCATTGATTTTCCTGGATTTTCAGTCAACCATTCTGCATCTGCAGGACCAAATTCGAATACGATATCAGCGAACTTACCACGTCCACCTGTTTGCTTTTTCAGGGTTTCACGGTGTTGTATTGTTGCATGGAAGGCTTCCTTGTAGGCCACCTGGGGCGCACCTTGGTTAACCTCTACCTTGAATTCCCTGCGCATCCGGTCAACAATGATCTCAAGGTGCAGCTCACCCATACCACTGAGGATGGTTTGTCCAGTTTCCTCATCTGTTCTTACACGCAAAGTAGGATCTTCCTCAACGAGCTTGCCAATAGCCATACCCATTCTATCAACATCCGCCTGTGCCTTAGGCTCAACAGCTACAGAGATAACCGGCTCTGGAATGAACATGTTCTCCAAAACAATTGGATGATCTTCGTCACACAGGGTATCACCCGTTTTGATTTCTTTGAAACCTACGGCTGCGCCAATATCCCCTGCTTCAATGGAGTCAATCGGGTTTTGCTTGTTGGCAAACATTTTCATGATACGGCTGATGCGCTCTTTCTTACCACTTCTCACGTTCAGCACATAAGAACCAGCATCAAGATGGCCTGCATATACCCTGAAGAAGGCCAGCCTTCCCACAAATGGATCGGTCATGATTTTGAATGCAAGGGCTGTAAATGGCTCAGATGCATTAGGCTGGCGGCGGACAATTTCTCCATTTTCAGGGTTGATGCCTTCAACAGCATCAATGTCTATAGGTGAAGGAAGGTAGCGGCAAACTGCATCAAGAGCGGTTTGTACACCTTTGTTTTTGAAAGATGAACCGCACATCATGGGAACAATACTGAGGTCAATGGTCGCCTTACGGATGGCTTCGTGCACTTCATCTTCTGAGATGGTAGTTGGATCATCAAAGAATTTTTCCAATAATTTATCATCATACTCAGCAACAGCTTCAATGAGGTTCTGCCTCCATTCATTGGCTTCTTCAACCATGTCAGCAGGCACAGGAATCTCGTCAAATGTCATCCCTTCAGTTTCCATGTGCCAAATGATACCCTTCATCTTGATCAAGTCTACCACACCAGTAAAATCGTCCTCAGCACCAATAGGAAGCTGCAAAGGCACGGCTTTTGCGCCCAGCATTTCTTTTACCTGGCGAACCACCATGAGGAAGTCTGCCCCACTGCGGTCCATTTTGTTGACAAACCCGATACGGGGAACCTTGTAGCGGTTGGCCTGGCGCCATACTGTTTCTGATTGCGGCTCAACACCATCCACTGCAGAAAACAGCGCAATCAAACCATCCAACACGCGCATAGAACGTTCTACCTCAACGGTAAAGTCAACGTGGCCTGGAGTATCGATAATGTTGAAATAATACTTTTGTGTGTCAGGCGTTACCTTTCCCAAAACTGTTGGGAAGGTCCACTGACAGCTAACTGCTGCAGAAGTAATGGTGATACCACGTTCTTTTTCCTGCTCCATCCAGTCGGTGGTGGCAGCACCATCGTGCACTTCACCAATCTTGTGGATCATCCCTGTGTAGCGCAGGATACGCTCTGTTGTTGTGGTTTTACCTGCATCAATGTGCGCAGCAATTCCGAAATTCCGTTGAAATTTTAAGTCTGCCATGACTGTACTTATTGTTTAAAAAGTTTTGTTTTTAGGCAATCGATTGCTCCCCATAAAGGAAACCTGCTTTTGCGGGTGCAAAGTTAGGAAATGCAGTGCACAAACCGAAATAAAAAAGGGCCGCCTACAGGCAGCCCTTTGTATTGGAATTAAGTTGAGATTAGATGCGGAAGTGTGCGAAGGCCTTGTTTGCCTCAGCCATACGGTGTGTATCTTCTTTCTTTTTGAAAGCTCCACCTTCGCCCTTGCTGGCTGCAACGATTTCATTGGCAAGTTTATCTGCCATGCTACGACCATTGCGTTCCCTTGCGAAACGAACCATCCATTTGATGCTGAGGGAAATTTTCCTGTCAGCACGCACTTCAGCTGGAATCTGGAAGGTGGCACCACCAATGCGGCGGCTTCTCACTTCTACTGCAGGGGTAACATTGCTCAATGCTTTCCTCCATACCTCGTATCCATCTTCACTGGTCATTTTGGCAACCTTATCAATGGCATCATAGAAAATGATCAATGAAGCATCTTTCTTTCCCTGCCACATGACATTGTTGATAAAACGCGTCACCAACGTGTCATTGAACTTAGGGTCTGGTGCAAGGGGTAATTTTTTGGCTCTGGACTTCCTCATCTATATAGATTTCGATGTTTTGATATTATTTTTTAGCTTTTACGCGCTTGGTACCATACTTGGAACGGCTCTTCTTGCGGTCTTTTACTCCGGCAGTATCCAAGGAACCCCTTACGATGTGGTAACGTACACCCGGAAGATCCTTCACACGACCACCCCTGATCAGAACGATGGAGTGTTCCTGAAGGTTATGTCCTTCACCTGGGATGTATGCGATAACCTCGATTTTGTTGGTCAAACGAACTTTCGCAACCTTCCTCAATGCTGAGTTTGGCTTCTTTGGAGTGGTGGTATATACACGTGTACATACTCCGCGGCGCTGCGGACAAGCATCTAGGGCCCTAGACTTGCTCTTGGCCTTGATGATCTCTCTTCCTTTTCTTACGAGCTGTTGAATTGTAGGCATTCTACCCTTTTTTTAACGGGAGGGCAAAAGTATGAATTAATTTCCAAAAACCAAACGCCAATCCCAATTTTTTATATAAACCGCAACTATCCTTGGATTGGGAGCATCCATCCCCTTGGATCTGGGGCTATTCCGTCGCGAATTGCTGTCAAAATTGATTTAACCTCATCGGCCAAAGGCATTTTGGCCGGGTCAAATAGCATGACAAAATCCTTGTACCGCAGTTCAGCAATTTTGGCGATGGTTGCTGCTGTTCCTGCACCAAATGCTTCTGTAAGCAGGCCAGCGCTGTAAGCATCTACCAGTTCATCCACTGAAATCTCCCGCTCCTCCACGATCTTGCCCAAGTCCTTGGCTACAGCAATTACGCTATCTCTGGTCACCCCTTCAAGGATGGTGCCCGATTCCAGACCAGGGGTGATGAATTTATCACCAATGATAAAAAAGACATTCATGGTGCCACACTCCTGTACGTATTTATGCTCATGGGCATCAGTCCATAGGATTTGATCATACCCACGGCTCTTGGCAACTGAGGCAGGGTGCAAGGATGCCGCATAGTTACCGGATGTTTTGGCGTACCCTACCCCACCAGGAACTGCCCGAACATACAATTCCTCCACGTATATTTTCATCGGAGCCGCATAGTAAGGACCCACAGGGCTCAAAATGATCATGAATGTATAGGTAGTTGATGGGCTGACACCGATGACCTCATCGGTTGCAAACATGAAAGGCCTGATGTAAAGCGAGTGGTCATATTCTTCAGGAATCCATTCCGCATCAACCTGAAGCAACTGCTTCATTCCTCCTATGAAAATATCTTCAGGAACCGATGGCATTTCCATGCGAGAGGCTGATTTATTGAATCTTCTGAAATTGTCATACGGCCTAAAAATTGCTTCCACGCCGGTTTTCAAACGATAGGCCTTGATGCCCTCAAAAATAGATTGGCCATAGTGAATCGTTACCATAGAAGGGTCAAAACTGATTGGTCCGTATGGGACAATTTCTGGAGATTGCCAACTTCCATTGCTGTATTCTGCCACAAGCATATGGTCTGTGAAAATTTTCCCAAATGACAGGTTTTTGAAATCCACAGATCCCCTTTTTGATGTCGTGGCTTTTGTTACCTTTATGTCTCCCATTGTCTGCATGCCCTATTTTTTTACAAAGTAACTAAATCAATCTGCAAGTACAAAGGAAAGCCTGAATATGGACCAACAAGAAACCATCAAATTGCCTATTGCCGTTCTGTCTGGCCTCTACAACAACTGCTTGGTGGATTTGAAAAATCCCGATCCCACATCAAAAGTGCCAGCATCCGAATCTACTGAAACTTTGGCAGGCCTACCTGTTGACACCGTTGTTGTTTCCTTGGCAGAAGGAAAAGAGCTGCCCTCCCAACAGCTGGAATTTCTGAACAATATCATGAAAGCCTGCAAGCTGGAACAAGCAGATTATGCCATCATAACCAACAAACAAAATGAGTTGCCAGACTACAAAGCTGCGTTCAGCCAGTTCAAGCAAAAGCAGTTGATTCTTTTTGGCATAGCACCTGCGGACATTGGTCTTCCCATTAATTTTCCTCATTTTCAGGTTCAATCGTTCCAGCAAGTACGCTACCTTGCTGCGCCAAAATTGGATGTGATTGAAGCCGACAAGGCGTTGAAAATGCAACTCTGGCAATGCCTCAAACAACTTTTCCTCTCATGAGAAAAATCATTTTTGCATCCAACAACAAACACAAAGCCGAAGAAATAAGGGCGGTATTGGGTACTGACTTTGACATCATCACCTTACTAGAAGCGGGTATAGATATAGAAATTCCGGAACCACATGAAACCCTCACTGAAAATGCCAGGGAAAAATCAATGGTTATACATCGGCTTACTGGGATGGATTGTTTTTCCGAAGACACCGGACTGGAAGTAGACGCCCTGAATGGTGCGCCTGGCGTTAGGTCTGCACGCTACGCAGGTGAGAAGGCCAATGCCGATGACAACCTTCAGAAACTGCTTGCAGAAATGAAAGGAATTACCAACAGGTCGGCCCGTTTTAGAACCGTGATTTCACTTGTCCTGAATGGCCAGGAATACATTTTCGAAGGGGATTGTGAGGGTACCATTACAGGTAGCGCCTACGGCACAGCCGGCTTTGGGTATGACCCTGTTTTCATGCCTGCCCACTATGATAAAACCTTTGCAGAAATGGGCATTGAAGTAAAATCTGCCATCAGCCACCGGAAAAAGGCCATTCAGAAAATGACTAAATTCCTGGGGTCCCCTGAAAACAATTAATTTATATGCCAAGCAACCATTTGCCCAACGAACACGACTTGATAGAAGGCTGTTTACTCGGCAATCCCATCATGCAAAAAAAACTGTATGACCAATACGCACCAAAAATGTTTGGGATCTGTCTGCGGTATGCAGCCAACAGTGAGGATGCAAAGGATATTCTGCAGGATGGGTTTGTGAAGGTATTTGTCAATCTGGGCAAATTCAAGGGTACTGGATCTTTTGAGGGTTGGATGAGGCGAATTTTTGTCAATACTGCCATAGAGCATTACAGGAAAAAAAACCAACTCTATGCGATCAGTGAAAACCAAGAAGAGAATATTTCCAATCATGAGGTTTCCGCTTTGGATGCATTGGAGGCAGATGATATCATCAGGTTGATCAGTGAACTCCCTAACGGATACAGGACAGTTTTCAATCTTTTCGCGGTAGAGGGGTACTCACACAAAGAGATTGCAACAATGATGAATATCAGTGAGGGAACAAGCAAGTCTCAATATGCCAGAGCAAAAGCCTGGCTACAGGAAAAGATTGGCAACAGAAATCAAGAGAAATCATAACCCATGGAATGGACAAAAAAACTAGCCGACCACCAGGCATCTCCGCCACCATCAGCATGGAATGAAATTGAAAAAACACTCCGACAAGATGGAAATTCTTTGTACCAGCACGCTGTTCCACCACCCATTGACAGCTGGGAAGCCATTGCAACGAAACTTTCTTTGACTGAAAACACCGACACATCCAGGGCTTTCCGTTGGCTAAGACCTGCTTTACGCTATGCAGCAATGGTTGTATTTATAGCGCTTGCAACAACCACACTGATCAACAACACATGGAGGAATGCACTGGTTGAATCAATCCAAGGGCCAGGCATAAAAGCTGCCCTAACTGATACCCCACAGATGCTCATTAAAGATTCTAGTAAAAACAACATTCCGGTCAAGCAAATAGCCAGATAAGCCACATGAGAAATAAAAAAATATCAATCCCTTCGCCATTTTGCTTCCAGACAGAAATGACGGTACAGGTGTCGGATATCAATTATGGTGGCCATGTAGGCAACGAGCGGTACTTGCTTTTTGCCCAGGAAACGAGAATGCGTTTTCTTGCAACCATTGGCTGTTCTGAAATGCATTTTGGCCCATTCGGCTTGGCACTAACAGAGGCACATGTTGAGTATTTTCACGAGCTTTTCCATGGCAATACCATCCGCATCTCCCTGGCCATCGGCACCCTGTCCAGGGCATCATTTGACTGTTTCTATCTGATCAAATTACTGAAAAATGAAGAGGAAATAGAAGTTGCCACCATCAAAACAAGCATGGTTTGTTTCGACTACAAAGAAAGAAAAGTCAGGTCAATTCCCGATGGGCTCAGAAAAATCCTGGAACATTGTGCCGAGCAAAAAAATGATGGTTAACGGTTCCATATCTCCCATGATGCCTCTGCCTGAATAACCAGCATATCAGAACCATTCTCTACAGCTGCACCACGCAAAGCACCTTCCTGCAAAAACCTGGTCTGTTCCGGATTGTAGACCAAATCAAAAAGATAATGATCGGCACCAATGAATGCATAGGGAATTGCAGGAGCCTTCATCACATCAGGGTACATTCCAACTGGGGTTGTATTGATCAACAAGGTATGGGCATCAAGCATTGACTGGTCAATTTCCTCATAGGCTATCATCCCATTACCAGGCGTTCTGCTTACTTGCAAAAAAGGAATGTTCAGTTCTTTCAAGGAATACGCTACTGCTTTTGAAGAACCCCCTGTACCCAAAATCAATGCTCTTTTGTGATGAGGCTTCAATTGTGGCAAGAGTGCCCTCGAAAATCCTATCACATCGGTATTGTGCCCTATCAAATGTCCATCCTCAATGCGGATACAGTTGCAGGCCCCAATCTCCTCAACAACAGGGGACATGCTGTCCAGGTAAGCAATCACTTGTTCTTTGTAGGGAATGGTTACATTCAGTCCTGCCAAATCAGGGTTTGAAACCAAGAGGTCTTCTAACTGACCAATTTGTTCTAAAGGATACAGTTCATATGCATTTCCGGTGATGCCTTCCCTTTCAAATTTATCTGTAAAATATTTTTTTGAAAAAGAATGGCCCAATGGGTACCCGATAAGTCCAAACGCCCTCATGGTATATTTATTTATCAAGGAACAGTTCAAATGTATCCCCCCTCAACCCAATGCGCATGGTTTCGAGCGCAATGATCTCACTGGGAGCGATATTTCCAAGATTAACATTGGGGCCCAGCAGTTCAATAAAATAAAGTTGTTGTTCTTTTTGAGGGGCTTCCCAAAGGATTTTCTCTCCTGGAATCTGTGTCAATATTTCCTGAACCAGTCCTTCCCTCACTTCTCCGCTTCCCCGGTAAATACCAACATTCCCAGCTTCTCGGGCTTCTGCAATAACATAGGTTGCCCCTGCTTGCAGTTCTGCACGCATCAATTCAATCCATTTGTATGGCGGTATAATATGTGCGGCATCTTTGCTCCCCACTTCACTTAACACGATTCCAATGCCGCTCAGCTTTTCGATATAACCACATTTCTCTGAATGAGGGATGGTAATGGACCCGTCACTTACCTCCATATAAGAAATCTCATAATCCTTGCAAAGGGATATATAATCATTGAACTGGTTTCTGATCAGAAATGCTTCCATGAGGGTGCCGCCAAAATAAACAGGTATTCCAGCTGCTTGGTAAAGCTCAATTTTCTCACGCAGTTTTGGTGTTACATAAGCAGTTCCAAATCCAAGTTTAACCAAGTCAACATGGGGAACTGCATTTTCAATAAATTGTTTGGCTTGGTCGAGGGTCAGCCCTTTGTCCATCACCATGGTTATTCCTTCTTTTCTTGGCTTAACAAACCTGTCAGGCATTTGCGACAAACTGAAATTCATGGTCTAGATTGGTTTTTCCAAAAATACGAAAGAGATGGTTAACTGCATCAGCTCAATTTTGAACATGGGCTCAGATGCGTTTTTTTCTCTTGTATTTTAGGATGAGCTCTACAACCTGTGGAAATTTTACAGAAGATGGATAGAGTTTGAGAAACTTCTTTAACAAGCGGGGTTGCGCTTCTATGGAATGTTCCAGCAAGTCAAGGCCTGGCTTGATCTTACCGATGGACAATAGGATGGCACTATCATAATAATCAAACATCGGTTTATTAACGGTTTGGTTCCTTGCCATTTCCACCTGCTTTTGTGCCTCCTTGAACTGACCACTGACAAATAGGGCAGCAATCAGTGCATCCCATGACTTGATGTTTTTGGGCCTTGCCTGAACAGCTGCCATGAAATAATGTACCGCCTCTTTCAATTTGCCCACTTTAACCAGGCATTCGCCCATGGTAAGGTTAAACTCAGGATCAAGCCGTTTGATGCGCAATGATGTATCAAGGTATTTGATGGCCTGGGCATGCTTGGATTCTTTGATATAGGTGCCAGCTACTTTCAGGTAAATCTTGGCATCATCTGGATTAAGATGGGATGCCTTCCTGTAATAAAATCTTGCCTGGGCATAATTCTTGATTTTTTCATAACAAAATCCAATCGCCTGGTATATAAGGTCTTCCGGCCTGGCCAATTCAATCACTCTTTCAAGGCTTTCAATCGCTTCCTTGTAACGGTGCAGCCGCATCATGGCATCGGCCATGTTGCGGTAGGCAAAATCGAATTTCTCATTGATGGCAATGGCATACTGATAAGCATCAATTGACTTCTCAAACAGCCGCAAACCCTGGTAAGCTGCAGCCAGATTAAACCATGCCAAATCGTTGTAAGGAAAATCTTCTATGATTTTGAGGTGGAGTCGAATGCTTTCTTCGCTTCTTCCTGTAAAATCGGTCCAAAAGCAAATCTTGTAGAGTGCTTCTTCATTGTTGGGGTCATAGTCAAGAATCAGCTTAAGACAATCAAATATTTTTTCAAATGCCTCATAGTCATCATACACATCAGCCAATTCAAAAAGCAGGTCAATCCGCTCTTCACCATCAAATTGTGAAATAGCGTCTTCCAGCAATGCTACAGCTTTGTCCTGCATGTCCAGGGCCAAATATGCATCGGTTCTTAAAACATAGATATCGATATCATTGCGATCCAAAATCTCTGCCTTATCCAGGACCACAAGGGCACGTTTGTACTGTCGGTTCGCAATCAACAGGTCGGCTTTTTTCACCAGGAGTGTGCAAGAATAAGGATATTGAAGAACCCCCATTTCGGCAGCTTCCATTGCTTTGGAGAGTGAATTGATGTCGTCAAAATGATCGATGATTCGCTCAAATGAATCCTCGGAGAGGAAACCATTGCCCCTGCCTGCACACAACCGTTCAAAGGCCTTGAGGAGGTCTTGGATATCATCATTATCAGGCAATTTGGATTCTCCTGTCATTTTTAAAGGGGTCGTTGTAAGTTAAGGAATCACAGGGACTATACGGCTGACCGCTTGCTTTTCTTTTAAAAGAGATTGCTTTTTGATAAAATTGTTAGGAAAACTTGCATATCTGAGAATTTATGTTAATTTTGAACTAATTATGAAATCTTCAAAAATTTCCTATCTACATGTTTTCAAAAAATCAATTGCACTGGTTGCAGTGATTGTATTGTCACATGCTGCACTTGCTGTTGATGGCATCATCATCAAATCAAAATCTTCTAAGGCCTCTTTTTCAAATATGAAAAAGAACCTCACCCTTAACCTGAATGCAGGTTTCACGTATTCTAGCAACAGGTCTTTTGGTTTTAAAAAAGTAGGCAAAGAGAACATCTTCAATTCGGTAATTTCCTACCAAAAAGGAAACATCACCTATATGATTCCTTACAAAAACAGGGGAATGCTTCAGCGTTTCAAGACTCCCCAGAAGCCTCAGCACTGAGATTTATTATTTACTTCCTTTTTTACTGTCTTCATAGCTTAATACCCTGTAGCCACTGCTCGGTAGGTCAAATTTTTGTATTGGTACAGGATCGAAGTTAATTGCGGTGGCAGTATAAACCACCATCATTTTCTCTTTTGTATAAGAAAATTGAAGCACCATTCCAGGCAAAGAACCAAATTGGCTGTCAGCCTCAGGATTCTCTATCGAAATATCTTTGGTATAGAAAACTTCAATGATGGTACTATCCTTCAAGATGGCATTTGCCCTGCTGCACTTGAATCCAATCAATTCCTTGTTGTCTTCTGTGAAAGCATAATCGAGGTTTTGAAACTTGGCATTGGTTTCTGCCCAGTTTTCTCGGTTAATGGGAATCAGCATTTTCTGAGACCCAAACTCCCTCATCATGGCTCCTTTCCCCTCCCTTGTATCGAATATGGTAATTGTTTTACCGATTGAACTTTTCATTTCCATTCTCAGATGACCACCTTTGGTCATCTGAACACCCGTTGCATCTTCTGCGATTTTTTTTCCGTCCATGGACGTTGAAACCGTGAATACAATGGTTCCTTCGGAAAACTTTTTTTGAGCGATTGATGGGGCAACAGCAAAAAAGAAAAGCGGGAGAAGGAATTTTTTCATGGTGCTATTTTTTCTTGACCTTTTCCTGCATGTCATTGACCTTTTTTTGTGTAGACTGCATCTGCTCAAGGCGCTCCTGCCATTTGGATTTCTCCCTTGGCTTTTTCTTATTGGATTGAATTTCTGCAAGAATCTTATTATGATCAATGATATAGTTCTGGATCACAAATTGCAATAAAAGCGTGATGACATTTGATACGGTATAATACCAGGTAAGCGCTGAAGGAAGCCCGTTGAATATGCCCAATAGCATGATGGGGAATATATAGGGCATGTACTTCATGACCGGATTGTTTTGATCAGGGGTCATGCTCATGCTGTACAATGAAATCAGCAAGCTGGTAATAACCGCCAATACAGTAAACAAAGAGAGATGGCTCCCCAGACCCGGAATATTAAAATCCCAGCTGAAGACTGCATCATAGGAGGAAAGGTCTTTGGCCCACCAGAAGGGAACACCACGCAAAGTGATGTTGGAATTGAAGAAGCTATACAAGGCAAAGAAAATCGGAATCTGAAGCAAGGCAGGAATGCATCCACCCAATGGATTGACGCCTGCAGTGCGGAACAGTTTCATTTGCTCCATGCTGTAAGCCTGTTGATCATCCTTCAATTTTTCTTTCAGTACATCCAACTCAGGGCGAAGCGCCTTCATTTTAGCACCACTCACATATGAAGTATACACCAGGGGAGAAGTCATCAATCGAATGAAAAGGGTGAGCAATAAGATGGCCAGGCCAAGGCTTTCCACATAATTCTCAAAGAGTCCAAACACGGGGAGAACAATCCACCTGTTGATGTACTTAACGAAGGCATAAAAACCCTGTCCAAGATTCACCATGTCTTCCATGTCCATCTTGTATTGCTTGAGGATGGCAAAGTCGTTGGGGCCAACATAAAACCTGTACCCAAGGTTTACTGCAGTTGATGCAGGGAAACTAGAGCGCAGGGTGGCCGTGGTCTGTGCAACAATTTTAAGTGAATCATCCGGCATCTTGCAATTGATGTCTACATAGCTGAATCCATTTTCTGCAATGATGGTTGTATTGAAGAACTTTTGTTTGATACCCAGCCATTTGAGGCCCTCATCCCAATTTTTAACGAGATCATCGCTCATGGTAAAATAATCAAATCCGTCTTGCCCATACAATCCCAATTGCGTTTCACGCTTTTCTGTTTGGATATCCCGCTCCTGTTGATCGGCCTGCACTTGCCAAAGCATGTTGATCGTATTGTTCGTAAACAACCGGTCTGCTCCTTTTACGCCCAGGTTCCACTCAAACATGTACTGCCCTTTTTCCAGGCGGTAACGGTGCTCAATTGATTTTCCTGATGAGTCAGAAAGTGTATAGGAAAGGGTTGAAGTTCCATCTTTATCGGTAGTGACTTGCGATGGAGAGAAGTAGAGATCCGCTGAAGAGGAAGTCTGGTTGATCCCTGTATTGATGAGGTAAGAAAGCTTGTTGAACCCTGCTGAAGCCAATTGTACATTGCTGCTGTCAATGGATTTATATTGCTTGAGCTCAACAGCTGTAGGACGCCCGCCCTGATTGCTGAATGTTATTTTGACGAGGTCGTTTTCTAATACTGATGTTGAAGCAGCAATCGTACCCTGCTGAACAAAGGCTCCCGGCGTTCCGACAAGGGCTGCGGCATCCGTCTTTGCTTCAACAGCAGCAACAGTATCCTTGATCACTGGCTGAATGGCAGCGATGGAGTCCCTGATTTGTTTTTGCTTGGCCTCGAGTTCAAGTTGGCCCTGGCTGGTAAAATAAAAGTAGGCAATGAACAGGATGGCGAGCAGTGCAATGCCAATGACCGAGTTCTTTTCAAATTTCATGTGTAGAGGTATTGAGCGGCAAAGGTAATGAACTGGGTTGTAATCCAACCCTAACTCCCATTACGTGTAAATGAATGTTTTATCAGATCATATCCCCTTGCAAGCTGCCAGGGTCATTGACTTCTTTTTTTGCTGAAAAAGCCTTTGCAGCTTTGACAAAATGAACAAAAATGGGATGTGGATTTTCAACAGTGCTTTTCAGCTCCGGGTGGTACTGGACACCAATAAAGAAGGGATGATCCGGTATCTCAACAATCTCTACCAGGTTGGTTTCTTGGTTCAGACCGCTGGCCTTGAGCCCGGCAGCCTGCATGGCATCGAGGTATTTATTGTTGAACTCCCAGCGGTGTCGGTGGCGTTCAGAAATCAGTTCTGAACCATAAATTTGGTAAGCAAGGCTATCCTTTTCGATTTTACAGGGATAGGCACCCAAACGCATGGTCCCCCCTTTTTTGGTAATGGCCTTCTGCCCTTCCATCAGATCTATCACCGGATCTGGTGTTGCTGGATCCATTTCAGTTGAATGGGCCTTAGGCAATCCCAGCTGATTTCGGGCAAATTCAATGACTGACATTTGCATACCCAGGCAGATACCAAAAAATGGAAGGCCATTCTCCCGGGCATATTTTACTGCCAATATTTTTCCATCAATACCACGAAGCCCAAAGCCAGGAGCAACCAGCAGTCCATCCAAACCCTGGAGCTTTTCGTCTACGTTATCTGCTGTAATAAATTCACTGTGGATATCAACCACTTCCACCTTACACTCATTCGTGGCACCTGCATGAATAAAGGCTTCAAGAATTGATTTGTATGCATCTTGCAATTCGATATACTTCCCAATCAATCCTATGGTTACGGTAGAAGTAGGGTTGTATAATTTATCAAGGAATCCCTTCCAAATGGTGAGGTCTGGCTCGGGATACCAGGTAATATTCAGTTTTTTGAGACAGATGATATCCAACTGCTCTTGCTGCATCAGCAAGGGCACCTCATAGATACTTTTCGCGTCAGCAGCTTCTATCACTGCATCGATTTTCACATTGCAGAACAAGGCTATTTTTGCCTTTATTTCTTTGGACAATGGCTGTTCGGTTCTGCATACAATGATATCAGGATGGACGCCATTTTCACTCATCATTTTTACGCTGTGCTGGGTAGGCTTTGTTTTGAGTTCTTTTGCAGCCTTGAGATAGGGCACCAATGTGAGGTGTACCACCAGACAATCCTCCTCTGGAAGTTCCCATTGCAACTGTCTAACGGCCTCAATAAAAGGAAGACTTTCAATATCGCCAACGGTTCCTCCAATTTCAGTGATGATGATATCGTACCCTGACGCAGCCAACAATTGCATGCGGCTTTTGATTTCGTCAGTGATGTGGGGGATAACCTGGACGGTTTTCCCAAGATAAGCACCTTCCCTTTCTTTGTTGATCACCGACTGGTAAATTCTTCCCGTGGTGACATTGTTGGCCTGGGTGGTGAAGATGTTGAGGAAGCGCTCGTAATGACCAAGGTCAAGATCGGTTTCTGCGCCATCCTCGGTTACATAACACTCTCCATGTTCATAAGGGTTCAATGTTCCCGGATCGACATTGATATAGGGGTCAAACTTTTGTATGGTCACCTTAAACCCCCTTGCCTGGAGAAGCTTGGCCAAAGAGGCGGAAACGATACCCTTGCCTAACGAGGAAGTAACCCCACCGGTTACAAAAATGTACTTGGTCATACGATTTAAACTTTTAGATCAGTCTCGCAGGCTGGTTTTGGTCCCGGAAATGAATAATGATTGGACCAGCAGAAATTGCTTAAAAAAATCTGAAGGTCGTACAAACATACCATAAATTTGGCTCATGAAAAAACGCATCCTTAACTTTTTGGTCACATCAATTTTACTGGTAAATATTTCTTTTTGCCAAAAAATTGTACCGGTTTACCAAGAACCCAACCACAATCCGGTATTGCTCAATAAATACCTCAGGGTCATCGATGCGCAGATTGAAAATGGCGACAGCAGCCTGTTCCATGTGCACGCTACCCCATCAGCCTTTGTTTTTCTTACCGATGTGGTCTACGACAACCAGGTGTTGAACCAGCCTTGGACAAAAGCGACTTCAAAAAAAGGGTATGCTTGGTATTCATCATTTGCCAATGGCCCTTCCACCCATAGGGTAGCGGCTCCTGGCGATGGTCGTATACATGCCTATGATGTGGAAATTTTAGGAAAATGGGCCATTGTAGATCGTCCTACCTGGAAACCGCTGGCGTTAGACACCATCTTTGTTTCAGATAAATGTGTTGGATACAGGCTGGAACTCAGCGAAAAGAACCCGATATTTTCTTTTTCAGGAAGGGGCCCCACTGTTGCGATCCTGGTTTCAGGAGAACTGGTGCAGATCAGTCAGCCAGACACCAGGGTAGAAATTGGAATGGAAGAAGCTGACTATGGGTACATCAGGCCTGGATACGGTTGTACCATCCAGTTAAAAGAAGGAGAAAAAGCCAGCCTTGTGCTTTTTGAAGTCAGGTAAGGACTGCCCTTAAGCCATCAATGAACCTATCTTCTCATCATAAGGTGATTTCCATGCTGCAACAGCACCCCAGTTCTCTCCATTGATCACAACATCCTTCCCTTTTACATTCCCCAGCAGTGTTGATTGGGTGCCAGATAATGCAAGCATTGATTCAAAAGCATGTTGCTTGGAAGGTGATACCGATACCACTACCCTGCTTTGTGATTCACCGAACCAAAATGCATCTGCCCTCAGTGATGAATCTTTTTGCACAGCTTCAAATCCCAAACCAGATACAAAGGCACTTTCAAGGAGGGTAATGAAAAGACCTCCTTCACTGATATCATGGGCCGATTGAATGAGCTTTTGAGAAATCAACTTCAGCACGGCCTGCTGAACAGAAAACTCCTCTTCCAGATCAAAATGTGGTGCGGGAGAATATTCTACACCGCAAATCTTGTGCAAGTATTCGGAACAATTGATATCGTTGTTTGACTGTCCAACAAGGTAAACCAGATCACCTTCTTCCTTGAAACCCAATGTCATTTTATCCTCATAGGAATCAAGCACACCCACCATACCAATGGTTGGGGTTGGATAAACAGCACCTTCAGGATTCTGGTTGTAAAAACTGACATTTCCTCCGGTAACAGGGGTATCAAATTTTTTACATGCTTCACCCATTCCTTTTACTGCCTCTACAAACTGGAAATACACCTGTGGATCGTAAGGATTACCAAAATTCAGGCAATTGGTTACACCCAATGGAACCCCTCCACTGCAGACAATATTTCTTGCTGCCTCTGCAACGGCAATCATGGCTCCTTTGTAAGGATCGGAATATACATACCTGCTGTTGCAATCCGTTGTTATAGCCAGGGCCTTCCCCGTTTCTTTCACCAATACCACAGGGGCATCGCTGGGATTGTTGGTAGCGGTATTTCCTGTACCAACCATGCTATCATATTGGGTATAAATCCATTTTTTGCTTGCAATATTGGGGATAACAGCAAGTTGCTCTGCAACATTTTTTAGGTTGTTTGGTACTGCCACTGCTGCAGGATCAAATGCAGCAATTTTTTCAAAATAAGATGGCGTGGTATAGGGCCTGTCGTTGACAGGAGCACCACCACCCAGCACAAGACTTTCTGCAGGAAGGACGGCTTCCAGTTCTCCATTCATGTAAAACCGGAGCATTCCATCGGTAGTAACTTCCCCAATTTCAGAACAAGGAAGATCCCATTTCTCAAATATATCGAGTACTTCTTTTTCCCTTCCTTTGGTTACCACCATCAACATCCTTTCCTGGCTTTCACTCAAGAGGAGCTCCCAGGCCTTCATGTTTTGTTGGCGCTTGGGCACCTTATCAAGATCAATCCTCATGCCCACACCGCCTTTTGCACTGGTTTCTGCAGTAGAACAGATGATGCCTGCAGCACCCATGTCTTGCATGCCCACCAAGGCTCCAGTAGGAATGAGCTCAAGACAGGCTTCCAGCAATTTCTTTTCCTGGAATGGATCACCCACCTGAACCGATGGCAAATCTTTTGCACTCTCAGCAGTAATGTCTGCGGAGGCAAAGGACGCACCACCAATACCATCCTTTCCTGTGGCAGAACCCACAATGAAGACGGGATTCCCTTCACCCTCTGCAGTTGCACTGACGGTTTGGCCCACCTTAACAATGCCCACACTCATGGCATTGACCAATGGATTGGTATGGTAACAGTTTTCAAAATATACTTCACCCCCAACCGTTGGAACGCCGAAGCAGTTGCCATAATGACCAATTCCTTCAACAACTCCTTTGAGCAGATGACGGGTCTTGGGATCATTGATATTGCCAAAGCGAAGTGAGTTCAGTGCCGCGATAGGGCGTGCACCCATTGTAAATATATCTCGGTGAATGCCACCAACACCTGTTGCTGCCCCCTGAAAAGGTTCAATCGCAGAAGGATGATTGTGCGACTCAATCTTGAACACTACACCATACCCATCACCAATATCTGCAAGGCCTGCATTTTCCTCACCGGCCTTGACAAGCAGCTTGTTGCCGTCACGGGGTAAGGTTTTGAGCCATTTTATTGAATTTTTGTAACTGCAATGTTCACTCCACATCACGGAATAGGCTGCCAATTCATTGAAATTGGGTGTTCGTCCGAGGATCTGCTTGATGCTTTCAAATTCTTCGGCAAGCAGTCCAAGCTGCTTGGCGGTCTCTACTGTTGTTTCCATGTTTATATTAAGAAATGCGAAGGTAAAAAAAACCTCCAAGAGTAAGGGAAAGGTTCAAAACTGTTTTTAACAATAAGTATTCAATACATATTAAAAATATTTACATGTAATCATATCTCCCGAAATATCAATTAGTTAAGCCCTACTTTGTCGAATTTATACAGCATTTATGCACAATTTGATTAATGAATTGATGAATTTTGAGAAAATAATTGCTCATCCGGATGATTTTCGTGAATTTTGTGTCTTCAAAAATCCACAAATATGCAATCACTACGTTTCAAAGCAATTGACAACCTTACTTCCGTCAATGGAGAAGTGAGCGTTGAAAGTCCAGCCAAGATCACTGACATCTTTGGTGAAAATGTATTTACCGTAAAGACTGCCAGGGAGTTCCTGAGCGACGATGCTTACAAGAGTTTGGTAAGCTCTATCAAAACCGGACAAAAAATTGACAGAAGCGCTGCGGGTCAGATCGCTGCCGGTATCAGACAATGGGCACAAGGAAAAGGGGTTACCCATTACACACACTGGTTCCAACCGTTGACTGGCAGTTCTGCAGAAAAGCACGATTCATTTTTTACCCTCAAGGGTGATGGTTCTGCCATTGAAGAATTTGATGGCAATGCCTTGACACAACAAGAGCCCGATGCATCTTCTTTCCCGAGTGGTGGCATCCGTGCTACTTTCGAAGCCCGCGGTTACACAGCATGGGACCCCACTTCTCCGGCTTTCATCATGAACATCGGACAAGGCTTGACCCTTTGTGTACCAACCATCTTTGTTTCATATACCGGCGAATGTCTTGACTACAAGGCTCCTTTGCTAAAATCAATTGATGCCCTTAACAAAGCAGCCGTAGATGTATGCCACTACTTTGACAAGAACGTAGGCAAGGTTACTGCAACCCTCGGATGGGAACAGGAGTATTTTGTGATTGATGAGGGCCTGGCCAATGCCCGTCCTGATCTGGTCATGACAGGAAGAACAGTGTTTGGTCACTCTCCTGCCAAAGGACAACAATTGGAAGACCATTACTTTGGTGCCATTCCTGAAAGGGTTTATGCGTTCATGAGGGATTTTGAATATGAATCCTACAGGCTGGGTATTCCTCTCCGCACCCGTCACAATGAAGTGGCTCCTGCTCAGTTCGAGTGCGCTCCGATCTTTGAAGAACTGAATCTTGCGGTTGACCACAACACCTTGTTGATGGATGTGATGACCCGTGTAGCGAAGCGCCACAAGCTCCGTGTATTGTTGCACGAGAAACCTTTTGCAGGCATCAACGGAAGCGGCAAGCACAACAACTGGAGCATGGCAACGGATACAGGAATCAATCTGCTTGCTCCCGGAAAGACGCCAAAAACAAACCTCATGTTCCTTGCGTTTTTCGTGAACACCATCAAGGCGGTTCATGACCATGCAGACCTTCTTCGTGCAGCGATTGCATCAGCAGGCAATGACCACCGCCTGGGTGCAAACGAAGCACCTCCTGCTATTATCTCTGCTTATATCGGCAGGTACCTTACCAAAGTATTGAATGCAGTAGAGGAGCGTGTTGGCGATAAATTTGACGAGCAGGATGAGGTAATGTTAAAGCTCGACATCCATAAGAATATTCCTGAATTATTGCTTGACAATACTGACAGGAACAGGACTTCCCCATTTGCATTTACCGGAAATAAATTTGAGTTCCGCGCCGTTGGATCTTCTGCAAACTGCGCCCACAACATGACTGTGTTGAACACCATCATGGCTGAAACACTGAGTTCCTTCAAAATTGAGGTTGATGCCCTGATCGAAAAAGGAGACAAGAAAGAAGTAGCCATCATGCAAATCCTCAAAAATTACATCAAAGCCTCAAAAGCGGTGTTGTTCGAAGGCGATGGATACAGTGAAGAGTGGCAGGAAGAAGCCGCAAGGCGTGGGTTGCCCAACCTCAAGACTACCCCACTTGCATTGGATTCACTGGTTACAGACAAGGCCAAGCACCTTTTCCTCAAACACAAGGTATTATCCCATGTTGAATTGGAGGCCCGCCATGAGATTGAACTGGAAAAATACATCAAGTATGTTCAAATTGAAGGTCGTGTTATTGGAGACCTTGCAGGAAACCACATCCTTCCAGCCTCTATTCGTTACCAAAATGTTCTGCTTGAGAACATCAAAGGATTGAAAGAAGTAGGAATCCCTGCTGATGGATACAAGGCCCAGATGAATATTCTTGTTGAGATTTCAGCGCATATCAACAAAGTTCAGGTTTTATCAGAAGAGATGACTGAAGCAAGAAAAGCAGCGAATGCCATTTCCAGTTCAAGAGAGAAAGCCATCGCTTATTGCGAGAAAGTTAAACCCTATTTTGATGAAATTCGCTACTCTGTAGACAAGCTTGAATTGCTTGTTGATGATTCAGAGTGGGAACTTCCAAAATACAGAGAGCTCTTGTTCATGCGCTAATCGTTCAAGATCAAATCATAACAAAGCCCCGCAATTGCGGGGCTTTGTTGTTGGAGTAAGTTGAGTAGACAATTATTGCATCTTGAATGTTTCAAGAAATTTTGTGGTGAAATTTCCCTTGATGAAATCCTCGTTCCTCATCAGTTGTTGGTGGAATGGAATGGTGGTCTTAACACCTTCAATCACATATTCACTCAGGGCCCTGCTCATGGTATCAATGGCCTCTTTACGGGTCCTTGCCACAGCAATGATTTTGGCAATCATTGAATCATAATAAGGAGGGATAACATAGCCAGCATATACATGAGAATCAATCCTGATGCCATGGCCTCCAGGCTGATGAAGTACGGTGATTTTACCCGGGCTTGGACGAAAATCGTTATAAGGATCCTCAGCGTTGATGCGGCATTCAATGGCATGCATCTCTGGAAGATAATGTTTTCCGGAAATAGGTTCTCCTGCAGCTATTTTGATTTGTTCCTTGATCAGGTCAAAATTGGTAACCTCTTCTGTTACACAATGCTCAACCTGTATGCGGGTATTCATCTCCATGAAATAAAAATCCCTGTTCTTGTCTACCAAGAATTCTATGGTACCTACACTCTCATACCCTATTGCCTGAGCCGCCTTTACTGCAGCGGCACCCATGCGTTCACGCAACTCGTCTGTCATGAATGGAGAGGGTGACTCCTCCACCAATTTTTGGTGGCGGCGCTGGATGGAACAGTCCCTTTCACTCATGTGACAAACGGTACCGTACCGGTCACCGGCAACCTGAATTTCAATATGCCTTGGCTCTTCTACAAATTTTTCCATGTAGACGCCATCATTTTTGAAAGATGCCAACGCCTCTGCCTTTGCATTGTTGTAAGCTTTTTCAATTTCGCTCTCTTCCCAAACAACCCTCATCCCCTTTCCACCACCGCCAGCAGTAGCTTTCAGGATTACAGGGTATGTAATCTCTCTTGCAATTACCTTTGCTTCCTCTACACTTGCCAGCAAACCCCCACTTCCGGGAACGACAGGAACACCTGCCTTGATCATGGTCTCCTTGGCTGTGATCTTATCGCCCATTGACCTGATCTGATCGGGCGTTGGTCCGATGAATTTCACACCATGCTCACCACAGATTTCAGCAAACTTGGCATTTTCAGCCAAAAAACCGTAACCAGGATGCACTGCATCCGCATTGGTGATCTCCATGGCAGCCATGAGGTGTGGAATGTTCAGATAAGAATCTGCACTGGGGGGCCTACCGATGCAAACTGCCTCATCAGCAAACTTTACATGAAGGCTATCCTTGTCTGCGGTAGAATATACAGCAACAGTCTTGATGCCCATTTCCCTGCAGGTTCTTATCACACGAAGGGCTATTTCTCCCCTGTTTGCAATCAATATCTTATTGAAACTCTTTTTGGAATCTTTGGTCATGCCAACAATTTAAATGAATGAAATCAAGTCCATATGCTATGGACTATGCCGGCTCTACAAGAAACAGGGGTTGATCAAACTCAACCGGCGTTGAATCTTCTACCAAAACCTTGACGATTTTACCACTGATCTCACTTTCAATTTCATTGAAAAGCTTCATGGCCTCAATGATGCAAACGACTTTGCCAGATTTTACCTCATCTCCCTCATCCACCAAATTGGGCTTATCTGGAGAAAGCCTCCGGTAAAAAGTACCGATCATTGGGCTCTTGATAGTGATCAAGTTGCTTGTAACTGGATCAGCAGCAACAACGGGTGCAGCTGCAAATGGAGCAGGAGCGGCAGCAGGTAGGGCCTGAAACTGTTGAACAGGTGCTGCAGTTACATACTTATCTTCCTTTTGCTTGATTGTAATTTTGATATCCTTTTCTTCAATGGTCAGTTCACTGATGTTGGACTTGTTAACCATCTTGACAAGATCCTGAATTTGTTTGAGGTCCATGTTGTTATTTTTTTTGGTTAATCCGGGGCGTAAAGGTGGGGTAAAATTGCTTTTCGACCAAATTAAATTTTGGGCTTTTTTGAATAAAAAACCCCGATTTAATTAAAAATCGGGGTAAAAATTGGCAAAAAAGACCAAAATATTGCAAAAACTAATCTTTTACTCTTTCAATATATTCTCCAGTTTTGGTATTGACCCTGATGACATCTCCTTCGTTCACAAAAAGGGGAACCATCACGGTAGCACCTGTCGCAACTGTAGCTGGCTTCAGTGTCCTGGTGGCAGTATCTCCCCTGAGACCGGGCTCAGAATAGGTTACCCTGGAAACAACCTTATCAGGTAGTTCAACACTCATGGGCATATCCGTTTCAGTATTGATCAGTACAGAAACTTCCTGGTCTTCCGTAAGGAATTGAGGAGCATCAACCAGGGATTCTGCCACTGTGATCTGTTCGAAGGTTTCATTGTCCATAAAACTATATCCGGTATCGTCTTTGTAAAGGTACTGGTAACTCTTCCTTTCAACCCTTACCGGGTAGATGGTGTCTCCACTGTTCCAAGTCTTTTCGATGGAGCGGTTGTTGTCTACACCCTTGAGCTTGGCCCATACCTTGGCTGCTGCCCTTGCGGTTTTGTTTTCACCGAACTCGATGATTGTATAAAGACTGCCGTCGAGCTTTACAATTATACCCCTTGAAATATCTGATGTATTTGCCATAACTATGTTTTGAGGAGGCTAAGGTAGTCCAATTTGGCAAATAACATCATACCTTTGCGCCGCAAACAATCACTTATCAATATAAAAAAAGCAAAATGAAAGTAACCGTAATTGGAGCAGGAGCTGTTGGCGCAACTTGTGCAGACAATATCGCACGCGCCGGAGTATGCACAGACCTTGTTTTGTTGGACATCAAAGAAGGTCTTGCTGAAGGAAAAGCCCAGGATATGCAGCAGACCGCAGCATTGCTGGGATTTGATACTGTTATTACTGGATCAACCAATGATTACACGAAAACTGCAAACAGCGAAGTGGTTGTTATCACTTCAGGAATTCCCCGTAAGCCAGGCATGACAAGAGAAGAACTGATCGGAACGAATGCCGGAATCGTAAAGACTGTATGTGAGAACGTCTTACAATATTCGCCCAATACCATCATCATCGTGATCAGCAATCCGATGGATACCATGACTTACCTGGCATTGAAATCTACAGGGTTGCCAAAGCACAGGATCATTGGAATGGGCGGCACCCTGGACAGCAGCCGTTTTAAATACCAACTTACCCAACACCTGGGATGCAGTGCCAGTGACCTGAATGCCATCGTTATTGGTGGACATGGCGACACAACCATGATTCCATTGATCAGCAAGGCTACCTGGAACAGCATTCCCGTTACACAGTTTTTGACTGCTGAACAGCAGGAGAAAGTTGTTGCTGATACCATGGTTGGCGGTGCAACCTTGACCAAACTGATTGGCACTTCTGCCTGGTATGCACCTGGTGCAGCCGGAGCGGCATTGGTTTCAAGCATATTGAGGGATGAGAAAAAACTCTTCACCTGCTGCGTTGCCTTGGATGGGGAATACGGCCAGTCAGATATTTGCCTGGGCGTACCTGTTACCATTGGAAAGAATGGCTGGGAGAAAATCCTTCCGCTTGAATTGACCGCAGCAGAGCAGGAAGCCTTTGAAAAAAGTGCAGTGGCAGTGAGGTCGATGAATGAAGTGCTTGGGTAATGAGTTGAACTTGTCAGCCGAAGGCTGAGGGGTTGAAGAGGTTGAAGAGGTTGAAGGGGTTGAGCCCGCCTGCCGAAGGCAGGGGAGGTTTAGAGCGGTTGAGCCTGACTACAACCGCTTCAACAGGCCGAAGGCCAATTCACCTATTCCTCAATAAAATCCAAATCCTTGTGGAAAGTTTCCTCCGTGAAAATGAGGGCCACCACTGATATGACCATCACAATAGCGCCTGTTACCATGGCACTTTGCAACATGGTCCATTGCAGGTTGGCCTGAAAATAATCCTTGAACAAAAGGTTCATCAATGGCAATGCACCCCTCACCACATTCGGAATGGTTGTTGCTGCTGTTGCCCGCAAATTGGTACCAAAATGCTCTGCACCCATGGTAACAAAAATCGCCCAGAATCCTGTGGAGAAGCCCAGGTACATTGAAACAGCATACATGCTAAAATCATTATTATTGAGCGGGCTGAAGAAGTAAACAATGCCCAGTATGGTCATCGCATAAAAAATATACAACGCTTTTTTCCTGCTTTTGAAATGTTGGCTGACCAACCCCACCACAATATCTCCCAAGGCAATGCCAATGTATCCGTACATGATGCTGGCACCTGAGTCAATGCTGTTTTCCCCATACAAATCCTTTGCAAAACGATTGCTGAGATTTAACATGATTCCAATCACAAACCAGGTTGGCAAGCCAATCAGAATAGCCAGTATATACTTTTTGAAACGCGAAGTCTTGTTGAAAAACATCAATATATTTCCCTTGGAAACATGCTTTTTCTCAATACTTTTAAAGATGGCGCTCTCTGAAACCTTGATCCGCAGGACCAGCAAAAAAATACCCAAAACTCCTCCAATCTTGTAACACAACCGCCAATCATTGGTGGTCTTGTAAACAAAATACGCAAACACTGCACCAAATAAACCAACACCCGCCACAAAGGAGGTTACTACGCCCCTGTTCTTCTGTGGCATCAGTTCACTGACCAGGGTAATGCCTGCTCCCAGCTCACCAGCCAATCCAATGCCTGCAATAAATCGCAACCATGCATATTGATCTACGGTTTGCACATAGCCAGTGGCAAAATTGGCAACAGAATAAAGCAAGATAGACCCAAACAATACACTGAGTCTTCCCCGCTTGTCTCCCATTACACCCCAAAGTACCCCGCCAATAAGCAAGCCCACCATCTGCCAGTTGATGATCTTCATGCTGGCCGCCATGATGTCTGCATCTCCAATGTTGATACCCATCAAACTAGGTTCCCTAACAATGGTAAAAAGCAATAAGTCGTAAATATCAACGAAGTATCCCAGTGCGGCAACAATGACTGCCAGATTGAGAAATTGACTTTTTAAGGACTGCTCAGACATAAAGATTGATTATTTAATGTGAAGATGGTTAATTCTTCTTTCCTCCAGCAGCCAGTTTAATAATGACTGGGGCTGTGGTAACCAGGATGATTCCGAGTACAATCAGTTCCAACCTTTCTTTCAGGTCAAAACCAAACTGGCTCAGAAAGAACTTGTAGAGATAGTGCCCCGCAAACATCATGATGAACACCCATGCAATACAACCAACAATGTTGTAAAAAGTGAATTTATGTTTCTCCATCCGAACAATGCCTGCGATGATGGGAGCAAAGGTTCTGATGATGGGAAGGAATCTTGCAAATACAATGGCGCCTCCACCATGCTTGTCATAGAAATCCTTGGCAGTGAGCAAATGTTTTTTCTTGAAAAAAAAGGTATCGTCTTTTCTGAACAAATAAGGACCGCTGGCAGCGCCAAACCAATATCCAACCATATTCCCCAGGGTACCAGAGCAAAAAACCAGCAAACAAACAAGCAATAAATTCAGGACATCATTGTTCAAGTCAAACAGCTCCCCTGCCAGCTCGTTGCTATAAATGCCAGCCACAAAAAGCAAGGAATCTCCAGGGAGGAAGAAACCTGCGAACAAACCGGTCTCTGCGAAAACGATGAAAAGGAACAACCACAATCCACCGTGCTGAATATAAAACTCGGGATTCAAAAAGTCTTTCCACTGTATAGCCAACTCTAGCATAATAATGAATATTATTTAAATTGATTCTTCTGAAAGGGCAGCAGGAGCCAATTCTCCTTCCCATTTGCTCACCGCAGTGGTGGCCAGTGCATTGCCCACTACATTGGTCATTGTCCTGAACATATCGCAAAAATGATCTATTGGAATGATCAACGCAATGCCTTCAGGGGGAATATTGAACATGGCGCAGGTTGCAGTCACCACCACCAAAGAGGCCCTTGGCACTCCTGCAATCCCTTTGCTGGTCAACATCAGTACAACCAACATGGTCAATTGCGTTCCCAAATCGAGTTGAATGCCATAGGCCTGTGCAATGGCAAGGCTGGCAAAGGTCATGTACATCATGCTGCCATCCAGATTAAAACTATATCCAAGGGGGAGGATGAAGGAAACAATCTTGTCTTTGCAACCGAACTTCTCCAACTCCGTGGTAAGTTTGGGAAATACCGCTTCACTGCTGGTTGTGCTGAATGCAATCAGCAGCGGCTGTGAGATGGTTCTGAGCAATTCCCAAAGGCGCTTGCCCAACACCATGTATCCAACAGATAAAAGGAGAACCCAAAGACAAGCAATACCAATGATAAAAGCAAATAAATACTGGCCGTAAAAAGAAAATACTTCCAATCCCTTTGTGGCAATTACGGCTGAGATTGCTCCGAAAACACCCAATGGCGCAAAGTTCATGACATATCCTACCATCTTCAGAATGATATGGGCCGCTGCATCCAGTGCTTTTACAATTATCTTGCCCTTTTCACCCAATGCGGTGGTTCCAACACCAAAGAAAATACTGAAAACGACCAGCTGCAGGATTTCATTGGTAGCCATTGCCTCGAAAACACTTTTGGGGAATACGTGCTCGATGAACTTCTGCAAAGAAAATTCCTGTGTTTTGCCAATCAGGTCTTTTGCCCCTTCCAAATCTGCAGAACCAAGGTTGATGGCTGCCCCTGGCTTGAAAAAGTTGACCAATACCATTCCGAGCAACAGGCTTGCCAGTGATGCAGAGATGAACCAGAGCATTGCTTTTCCACCTACCCTTCCCACTGAGCCCAGGTCTCCCAGTTTTGCAATACCCACCACAAGGGTTGTAAAAACGAGGGGGGCTATGACCATTTGAACCAATCTCAAGAAGATGGTGGTCAGTAATTTAATATTGGTCGAAAATGACTTGATGGTTTCTGGACTGGATTGCTGGTGCACAAAATATCCAACAGCAATTCCCAAAACCATTGCAATGAGAATGTATAAGGTAAGTTTACCGGAAGAGCCCTTCATGATAGAAAAAATATTTGCGTTAAGGTTCGTAAAATAAACGATTTGGATCGATTTCGGAATTTTATTTAAGGACTTAAATAAAATATTCATCTAACCGAATAATTGGCTATTTTAGAACTTTAGTGAACCATTTAACCAAACAATTGCTATGAGTTTATTCAGAAAAAAATCACTTGAAGCGTTGCTTGCCCAGGCCGAAGATTCGGAAAAGGGACTCAAACGCACCCTGGGCGCAGGAAACCTTGTTGCTTTGGGCATTGGTGCCATCATCGGAGCGGGACTTTTTGTAAGGACTGCAGCAGCAGCAGGACAAGCGGCAGGCCCGGGCGTTACACTTTCATTTATTGTAGCAGCAGTAGGTTGTGCTTTTGCTGGTCTTTGCTACGCAGAATTTGCATCAATGATACCGATTGCAGGCAGCGCCTATGCATACTCTTATGTTACTATGGGAGAGCTTGTTGCCTGGATCATTGGATGGGCGCTCATCATGGAATATGCGTTGGGTGCGGCTACCGTCTCCATTGCATGGAGCGAATACCTCAACAAGCTCTTGGGAGGAAGCATTCCCTATGAATGGTGCCACTCTCCTTTTGAAAGCTTTACCGACTCATCTGGTATTTTGCATGCCGGCATCATGAATGCACCCGCCCTGGTCATCCTTTTGTTGATAACCCTTTTGCTCATCAAAGGAACACAGGAATCTGCCATGGTAAATTCCATCATTGTTTTCGTCAAAGTAGCGGTTGTACTGGTTTTCATCGCCCTTGGATGGAAATTCATCAATCCTGCTAACTATGTACCCTACCTGATTCCGGCCAATGAGCCACCAGTAATGGATCAGGCAGGCAAAATAATTGCCGATTACAGCCCATGGAACAAACATGGCTGGGGAGGAATCCTTGGTGGGGCAGGTATTGTATTTTTTGCGTTTATTGGCTTTGATGCCGTATCCACAGCTGCGCAGGAAGCCAAAAATCCTAAGCGTGACATGCCGATTGGCATATTAGGATCACTCGTGGTTTGTACAATCCTCTATATTTTGTTTGGTCATGTTTTGACAGGGGTTACCAACTGGAAGGAATTTGTTGATCCTGAAAAAGGACGCGAAGCTTCAGTAGCCTACACCATTTCCACCTATATGAAGGAATACAGCTGGCTTGCCACTGCTGTTACTGTAGCGATTCTTGCTGGCTTCTCATCCGTGATCCTTGTGATGTTGATGGGACAAAGCCGTATCTTCTACACCATGAGCAATGACGGGCTGATACCAAAAGCTTTTGGTGATCTGCATCCTAAGTTCAAGACTCCTTACAAATCCAACATGATCCTTTTTGTTTTTGTTGGAGCATTTGCTGCATTTGTTCCAGGACATGTAGCCGGTGACCTGACAAGCTTCGGCACATTGTTCGCATTTGTACTGGTAAGCATTGGGGTATGGATCCTCAGGGTCAAAGCACCAAACATTGAACGCCCATTCAGAGCGCCTTTAGCGCCTGTAGTCAGTGTGCTTGGAGCTTTAATTTGCCTGGCAATGATTGTTGGATTGGATGGCCAAACACTGAAAGTTGCTTTTGCCTGGATGGCCCTCGGATTGCTTGTGTACTTTGTCTACAGCAAAAAACACAGCAAACTAAAAGACTAATTTCCCGAAATATTTATCATTATCCCGGCCCAAATGGACCGGGATTTTTTTTAGCCCGCAGGGAACCCTTAAATTTGTGGTCGTTCACCAAAGCAACAATTCAACACCATGGGAAGAATATTTGAAGTCAGGAAGTCTACGATGTTTGCCCGTTGGGACAGGATGGCCAAACAGTTCACCCGGATTGGCAAAGAAATTGCCATTGCCGTAAAAACGGGTGGACCTGATCCAAGTACCAATCCGTTCCTGCGCCGTTGCTTCCAGAATGCAAAGAGTGTCAACATGCCCAAAGACAGGGTTGAGGCTGCCATCAAAAGGGCACAGGGAAAAGAAATGGAAAACTTCGAGGAGATCCTGTACGAAGGATACGGACCTCATGGTGTGGCCATTCTGGTTGAAACTGCAACGGACAACCATGTCAGAACTGTTGCCAACATCAAATCACACTTCAACAAAGGAAATGGCGCAATGGGCACCAACGGAAGTGTGAGTTTCCAGTTCAAGAAAATGGGGGTTTTCAAATTGAAAAACGAAGGACTCAACCATGATGATCTGGAGTTGGAATTGATTGATTTTGGCCTGGAAGAAATGGGGGAAAGCACGAATGACGCAGGAGAAGATGTATTTGTAATCCGCTGCGCCTTCAATGATTTTGGCAACATGCAGAAAGCACTTGAGGAAAAAAACCTCAACACCCTCAGTGCGGAGGTAGAGTGGATTCCTCATACCGTTGTTGAATTGAATGAAGAACAAGCACAAGAATTATTAAAGCTTGTGGATCGTCTTGAACAAGATGAGGATACCCAGAAGGTTTTTCATAACCTCAAGTAATCTAAGCAATAGATATAAATGTTATTGCCCCTTCTACGGAATATCTATTATTCTGACATCATCGCCATGACCATGGCAACAATATCCTCTGTATTGGGCTTGGAGAAATAATCTCCATCACTGCCATACCCAGGTCTATGAGGCTGTGAGCAGAGTATGCGGGGTGAAGCATCCAGCCATCTGTATCCCCCTTGTTTGTCCATGACTTCCGAGAACATAAAAGAGGTAGCACCACCGGAAACATCCTCATCCACAAACAAAATTCGGTTTGTCCTTTCAAGAGACTTGACAATATGATGGTTGGTATCAAATGGAATAAGTGTCTGTACATCAATTACCTCAGCTTCAACACCCGTCATGGCCAATACTGATGCCGCTTCAAGTACAATCTTAAGGGTGGATCCATAAGATACGATGGTGATTGCATCGCCCTCGCGAACAGTTTCAGGCATTCCCAATGGCAGCTTGTATCCCAGGAGATCTGCGGGCAGCTTTTCTTTCAAGCGGTATCCATTCAAACATTCCACCACTACACCAGGTGTTTTGCCTTCGAGCAAACTATTGTAAAATCCTACGGCCTGCACCATGCTGCGGGGAACACAAAAATGAAATCCTTTCAATGCGTTGATCATGAGGCCCATGGGTGAACCACTGTGCCAAATCCCTTCCAGCCTATGGCCCCTGCTCCTGACAATCAACGGAGCAATTTGCCTGCCTGCTGACCGGTAATGCAAGGTGGCGGCATCATCACTCATAATCTGCAATCCATACAAAAGATAATCGAGGTATTGTATCTCTGCTATAGGCCTTAGGCCGCGCATAGACATTCCTACGCCCTGACCTATAATGGTGAGTTCCCTGATACCGGTATCGAATATTCTTTCTGGGCCGTACTTCTTTTGCAATCCAGCAAAACCTTGGTTTACATCACCTATCTTACCCAGGTCTTCGCCGAAGGCCACCACGGTAGGATTGGCTTCAAAAAGCTCATCGAAATACCTGTTGAGGATTTCATAGCCATTGATCAACCCTGCATCCTCAGAAAATGATGGAAGCGGTAGTGCTGGAGGCAAAGGTTTGAGGGCATTGTCTACATACAACTTGGAATTGTACAATAATTTATTTTCCTCTTGAAGCTGCTGATAGTAGGCAAGAATGGGTGCCGTAAGGTTCTTGTCTGCGGCGAGGAGGATGGTCCGCTGAAGGGCAACCATGATATCTCTTCTGAAAGGCAGGCTGTTGTCAGACAACTCCTGGTAAATGGCATTCAAGTGGTCGGAACCAATCCTGGAAACGACATCTCCAACCAAAGCCAGTGTTTTCTGCTTCTGCTCCTGTATCGGACTATCATACAATTTCCAGTTGGTCAGCCTGCATTCATTCACAAAAATTCTTGAACTGTCTTCCAGTGTTTCAATTTCATCATTGGAAGCAAGGCCATTTTCAATGATCCAGGTGCGCATTTGTACCAAACAATCCCACTGACGCTCCCATTGCAAGCGATCTGGAGACTTGTATCTTTCATGGCTTCCGGATGTTGAGTGTCCCTGTGGCTGGGTCAGTTCCTCAACGTGAAAGAGTACAGGAATATGTTCATTTCTTGCTATTGTAATGCCTTCTTCAAATACCTCACACAATTGGGCATAATCCCAACCCTTTACCTTGTAAATCAGCATGCCATTGGTGCCCCTGGATTTTTCAAAACCAGAGAGTGCATCAGATATGGAAGCTTTAACGGTTTGAAGTTCTTTCGGCACTGAGATCCCATACCCATCATCCCAAACAAATACGACCAAGGGAACCTGGGTTACTGCAGCAGCATTCATGGTTTCCCAGAAATGCCCTTCGCTGGTGGATGCATCTCCTATCGTGCAGAAGCAAACTTCGTTTCCATGGTTGGAAAAACTTGTCATGTTCTCCAGGACAGGAGCATGTCTGTATATTTTAGAGGCATAAGCCAAGCCCAATGCTCTTGGCAAATGACCGGCCGTGGGCGCCATGCCAGAGGAAAGGTTTTTGGTCTTTGTAAAATTGATGAAATTGCCATGCTCATCGACGAAAGGCGTGCAGAAATGACAATTCATTTGGCGACCAGCACTGTGAGGTTCATGTTCAGGGTTAGGGTCTCCATAGAGCTGAGAAAAAAAATGACCCAATGTAGCAGTGCCTGTTGCCAGTGCAAAAGTCTGGTCTCTGTAATAGCCAGCATAAAAATCGCCAGCCTTGAAGAACTTTGCCATGGCTACCTGAGGAACTTCTTTTCCATCCCCAAAAATCCCAAACTTGGCCTTCCCCGTAAGGACTTCTTTTCTGCCGAGCAGGCTGGCCTGACGGCTTTGAAATGCAATGGTATAATCACTGATAACAGTCTGCCTGAACGCCTCAAAGGAGAGTTCATCAGCCAACTGCTGTTCAGTGAATCCTGTTTCTTGCATGCGACAAAACTAACCAATTTTGTTAATAAAAAATCAAAGCACGGCCCATGGGGACAAACCACATATATCTGGGCAAAACCCAGAGAATTGGGCAATAAAAAAGCGGCAGGTCATCGACCTGCCGCAATGTATATTGCAAAATATTTACTTACTTCTTTACTGCCTTGCCAAAGTCTGCGGCAGGAACTACCTCACCAGCAATTTTAAGTTCGAATGGCGCATCAACACCTTTGATCTTTACAAAAACTGTTTTCTCGAAAGGACCAGGAGCAGCTGCATTGAAACCAGCCTTAATTTTGTCTGCCTTTGCAGCCATTACTGGTTGTTGAGGCCAGGTTGGGGTTGTGCATCCACATGAAGCAGAAGCGGTTTCAATAATGATTGGAGTGCTGGCAATATTGCTGAACTCAAAATCATGGGTTACAGGAACGCCTTGCTTGATCTTGCCAAAATTATGGCGGATTTCTTTGAACTTAACCATGTCTTCAGCTTTCTTGGCAGCATTTTGTGCAACTGCAAAAAATCCTGTTGCCAAAACCATGAGCGTTATCATTATTTTTTTCATTGTTCTTTTTTTATATGTTTTGTAAAATTAATACTTTTCCCCGGTTCCTAAAACTTCTCCGTTTTGAGAAATGCAATGCTTTTGTTAAATGGGGCTGGCTGTTCAGGCGTTTTCCAAACAGTTCCCTTGATGCTTACCAT
>Ga0209550_10000321_pt1 | contig 43214 bp, 39 predicted proteins | sample LauGreSuBDMM15SN_2_FD_187567 | JGI IMG/M metagenome (GOLD analysis project Ga0209550, IMG submission 187567) | Freshwater lake microbial communities from Lake Michigan, USA - Su13.BD.MM15.SN (SPAdes) (version 5) | ecosystem: Environmental > Aquatic > Freshwater > Lake | place: Lake Michigan...
TTACCAACAATAGCTAATTCTGCAATTGACAGGGCACCAGCTCTAGAAATAACTATATCTGCAGCGGCATAAGCTAAATCCATTTCATAAATAAATGGTGATACTTTTAAAGAAAAACCTGCATCTTGATGGGCTGCTTTCTGGCTTTCAAATAATTTTCCGGTTTGCCAAATCACATTCACTTCCGCCATGTTTAGCAATTCTAAATCTTTTTCAATACTTTGATTAATGGTTCTAGCGCCTAAGCTACCACCGATAATTAAAACCGTTTTTCTATTTTGGTTCAAACCGAAAAATTGAATGGCTGCATCTCTTTTATCGCCAGATTGTAGTATGTCTAAGCGAACTGGATTACCTGTTTTAACAATTCTATTAGTAGGAAAAAACCGCTCCATTTTATCGTATGCAACCCCAATTTTATTAACCCTATTCTTCAATATTTTATTGGTAATACCCGCATAAGAATTTTGTTCATGAATCATGGTAGGAATACCTTTTAAAGTGGCTGCATACATCATAGCACCACTTGCATAACCACCAAAGCCAATAGCTAAATCTGGTTTGAACCTATTGATAATGCCTAATGATTTAACCACACTAGAGAAAACTTTAATAGGGAAAAGCAAATTTTTCGCACTCAAACTTCTTTGCAAACCACTGATCCACAAACCTTCGATAGCATAACCTGCTTTAGGAACTTTTTCCATTTCCATTCTATTGCTGGCTCCTACAAAAAGAAATTCAACTTGGTTGTTCAATCTTTTTTGTAAAGTTTGGGCTACGGCTATTGCAGGATAAATATGACCGCCTGTGCCACCACCGCTAATAATTACTTTTAATTTCAATTGAGTCATACTGTTAAAATCAAGTTGTTATTGCGTTCTCGGTAACTTTATTTTCAGGCTCATTGGGCTCATCAATTTCAACATACCTGCTTACACTCATGATTAATCCAAAAGCAAAACTTGTGATAATAATTGAGGTTCCTCCTTTACTCACCAGTGGTAAAGTTAACCCTGTATTGGGTACTAAATTAACTGCAATGGCCATATTAATTAAGGCTTGCATTATAAGGGCAAATGACAATCCAACTGCCAATAAAGCGCCAAATGCCTTAGGACTTTTAAAAATAATGCGAAAGGCTCTATACATAAAGAGCAAGTACAAACTCATCATAAACAAAGCTCCAAATAAGCCATACTCTTCTACTATAATAGCAAAAATAAAATCGGCATATGCTTGGGGTAAAAAGTTGCGCTCTATGCTTCCTCCGGGTCCCATGCCTGTTAAGCCACCTTTAGCAATTGCTATCTTAGCATGGTCGTTTTGAAATGTTTCATCGGGATCGTCTGACGGCTTATTGAAATTTTCTATGCGGTGCTTCCAAGTTAATGCACGTCCAAAATTCTTTAAATATTTATCAGGAGTATTCAGTCCTACAACTATTGCTATGATTAATAAAATTAATGTTGGTGTACCAATATAAGCAATATGCTTGATACTCACTCTACCCATAAACATAATAACCATGCAGGTACTGAATAAAACCAAAGCTGTAGATAAATTGGATGGGGCAATGAGTAAACAAGTTACAGCAACATGAATAAGGATGGGCATAAATCCTTTCTTAAAATCTTTGATATCATCTTGCCGCAATGCCAACTCACGCGCAACAAAAAGTATGAGTGCAACTTTGGCAATATCGGAAGTTTGAAAGCTCAAGCCAATAAATGGAATCTTCAACCAGCGTTGCGCATCGTTAACCGTTGAACCAAATAACAAGGTTAAGATGAGCAACAGGTATGAAGAAAAAAGGATAAGTTTAGAAACCTTTAAATAATATTTATAATGAATGCTATGTATAACCAACATAGCAAAAAAACCAACCAACAAAAAGGCAATTTGCTGAAACAAATAAACTTCAGTTCTGCCTCCTTGCTTTTGGTACGACAAGGCTCCTGTTGAGCTATACACAGCAAAAAGCCCCCAGATGGAAAGCACCACTATAATGCTCCACATGATTTTATCGCCCTTTGGCTTAATATGTTCCCAACTAAAATAATTCACTATTGTTCAATTTTAAACCACTTCTGCCAGGTGGTAAACAAGCAGTAGTAGTTAATCAATTATAAAGTTTTAACGGCAGCCTTAAATTGGCGACCTCTATCTTCGTAATTCTTAAACAAATCGAAAGATGCACATGCTGGAGATAACAATACTGTTTCACCTGGTGCACTCATTTTTGCAGCAACATGAACAGCCTCTTGCGCGCTTGAAGTGTTAAGAATCATATCTACATCAGAGGCAAATGCTTCATGGATACGACTATTGTCAACGCCTAAACAGACAATGATTCTCACTTTGGCCTTTACCAATTCTTTGAGCATATTGTAATCATTGCCTTTGTCGATACCGCCAACAACCCAAATTACTGGCTTATCCATGCTCTCTAATGCATACCAAGCCGAATTTACATTGGTTGCTTTTGAGTCGTTGATAAAGTCAACCCCCCTAATGGTGGCAACATACTCTAAACGATGCTCTACATTTTGGAAGTCCATAAGACCCTCCCTGATAACATCCTTGCGAATTTGTAATGCATTTGCTACCATTGCTGCGGCCAGCGAATTGTAAGCGTTGTGGATGCCTCTTAGTGTTAGTTCTGATGTGTACATATTGAATTGATTTGATTGATTTTGATCTAAATTGATGTGCAATTGTTCGTTGATAACATATCCGCCAGGGATAACTTCTGAGCCATATGAAAATGGCAATCGTTTTGCTTTTCCAGCTATCAAGTTGATGTTTTTATTAGTTAATTCATCATCTGCACAATAAATGAATAACCCATTTTCATCTTGGTTCTGGGTGATCCTAAACTTGGATTGAACATAGTTTTGAAGCTCGTAGTTATAGCGATCTAAGTGATCAGGAGTGATATTACAGAGAATAGCGATATCAGCTTTAAACTCGTACATATCATCCAATTGAAAGCTGCTGATTTCAATTACATAATAATTGTAATTGCCAGTAGCAACCATTCTGCACATACTTACACCAATGTTACCTGCAACAGCAACATTTAATCCTGCCTTCTGTAAAAGATGCAGAATCAAAGAAGTTGTGGTAGTTTTACCATTGGTGCCAGTAACACAAATTTTATAGGCGCCAGTATACCTTGCGGCAAATTCTAATTCATTGATAATTGGAATTCCCTTTGCACGTAATGCTTTAATTAAATCATTCTTCTCAGGAATTCCCGGACTTTTAATTATCTCATCTGCATTTAGTATCAAAGATTCTGTGTGTTGATTTTCTTCAAATTCAACTCCCATTGCCACTAATTCATCTTTGTAGTTTTGAGGAATAGCACCTTTGTCGGAAACAAACACTTCGAAGCCTTTTTGTTTGGCCAAAAGAGCCGCACCAGTGCCACTTTCACCACTACCCAATATAACAATTCTTTGGCTCATGCTTAGCGAACTTTTAAGGTAATGATGGTGATAATGGCTAACAAAATTCCAATGATCCAAAAGCGGGTAACTATTTTAGCTTCATGGAAACCATTCTTTTGGTAATGGTGGTGTAAAGGCGACATTTTAAATATCCTTCTACCCTCACCATATTTCTTTTTGGTATACTTAAAATAGGTAACCTGCATCACCACTGAAAGGTTTTCAATCAAGAAAATGCCGCATAAAATTGGAATCAATAATTCTTTTCGAACCATGATGGAGAAAGCCGCAATAATGCCTCCCAAGGCCAAGCTGCCTGTATCGCCCATAAAAACTTGAGCTGGATAGGCATTGTACCATAAAAAACCTATACAAGCTCCAACCAAAGCACCAGCAAAAATAACCATCTCCTCCAAGTGAGGGATGTACATAATATTGAGGTATTGAGAGAAAATGATATTACCGCTGATATAGGCAAAAATTCCAAGTACAAATGAAATGATAGCAGAAGTACCTGCCGCCAAACCATCAATTCCGTCTGTTATATTGGCTCCGTTACTTACCGCGGTAATTATAAAAATAACCACTAATAAATAAATGAGGTAGTTGTAATCCTTGTAACTGCTACCAACAAATTTTAGCATATCAGCATAGTCAAATTCGCTCGATTTAAAAAAAGGAATGGTAGTTGTGGTTGCCTTATGGTCTTTAACCAACATCAACTCTCCATTTATAATTTGAGGATTTAAATCATGCTCTTTGATGAAAGTTTCGTTTACATCTTGGGGCTTATAAAACTCCTTGGTTTTAACATGCTGATTGAAATATAAAGTGGTGGCAACAATAAAGCCTAAGCCAACCTGACCTAATATTTTAAACCTACCAGCTAAACCCTCTTTGTTCTTTTTAAATACCTTGATATAATCATCTAAGAAACCAACTAAACCCAGCCATACAGTTGATACCAAAATGAGAATGATATAAACATTATTGATCCTAGCGAATAATAAAGTAGGAACTAAAATGGCTGCTAAAATGATTAAACCGCCCATTGTAGGTGTACCTTTTTTCTTTTCTTCTCCAGCCAAACCTAGGTTCCGTATTTCATCACTTACTTGTAGAAAGTGAAGCTTGTTAATCAGTGTTTTGCCATAGATAAGAGAAATAACCAACGACAAAATAATGGCCATTGCAGCCCTAAACGAAATGTATTGAAACATCCCTGCTCCAGGAAAATTGTAATGGTCGTTTAAGTAATTAAATAAGTAATATAACATATCCGTTTCTAATTAATTTAAGATTGAAATAGTTGAAAGAAATCGTTTAAAATAGACTTGTCGTCGAAAGGATGTTTAACACCTTTTATCTCTTGGTAATTTTCATGACCCTTACCTGCAACCAGAATAATATCGCCAGATTGAGCCATACTAACAGCTGTTTTAATAGCTTCTTTTCTATCAGTAATTCTTAATGTTTTCTTATAATGAATGGCAGGAACACCCTTACTCATTTCATCTAAAATTGCGTCAGGTTCTTCGTTCCGAGGATTATCAGAAGTTAGTATCACACGAGTGCTAAGGTTACTAGCTACCTCTGCCATAATTGGACGCTTTGCTGCATCTCGATTACCACCACATCCTATTACGGTGATAAGTTCTTCATTGCCTGTTCTAACTTTATTGATAGTAGTTAATACATTTTCTAAAGCATCCGGAGTATGCGCATAATCAACAATACCAATTATGCCATTATTTGAACGTATATAATCGAACCTGCCTTTTACTGAACCTAAGCTGCTTAACTTAGTTATAATCTCTTCTTTGGTTCGACCCAATAAATAAGCGGTGCCATAAACCAATAATAAATTATATGCATTGAATTCACCAACCAACCTAAACCAAGCCTCTTCACCATCAATATTTAGAAGCATACCATTGAAATCGCTTTCCATGATTTTAGCTTTAAAATCGGCCATGTGTTGAATGCCATAATTATAACGAGTGGCTTTTGTATTCTGCAACATCACCATTCCATTTTTATCGTCTTTGTTGGTCAAGGCAAATGCATCCTCATTTACCTCATCAAACAATTTCTTTTTGGCTTTGATATATTCATCAAAGGTTTTATGATAATCTAAATGATCATGTGTAATATTGGTAAATGTTACACCAGCAAAATGTAAACCTTTGATGCGGTTTTGGTGAATGGCATGAGAACTAGCCTCCATAAAACAATATTCGCAACCCCTATCAACCATTAATCTTAGCAATGCATTTAACCTAATGGCATCTGGCGTGGTATGTGTGGCAGGAATTATTTCTTCATTGATTTGGTTTTGAACGGTAGATAATAAACCAACGTTTGAACCCAACGAGCGAAACAAATTAAATAACAAAGTGGCAACAGTTGTTTTGCCATTAGTGCCCGTAACTGCAACTAATTTGAGTGCCTTACTGGGATTGTCATAAAAATTTGCAGCAGCAAATCCCATGAACTCGCTAGAGTTAGCTACTTTGATATAGCATATATTTAACTCCAAATTTGTTGGTAAAACTTCACAAACAATAGCGGAACAGCCCATTGCTATAACTTGAGACATAAAGTCATGACCATCAACTGCTGTACCTTTTATAGCAAAGAACAATGAACCAGCAATTGCCTCTCTTGAATCAAAAGTTAACTGTTCAATATTTTGGTTGAGGTCACCCGATACAGAAATAGTATCTAAGCCCGCTATGATATGTGCTAAAGTTTGCATGGTTAGCTTAGTTGTAATTGAATGTTTTGATATTTCCTAAGTGGAGTTCCTGGGGAAACGGATTGCTTTTTCACTCTTCCTAATCCTTGAATATTTACCTTCACTCCCTTGCGTTCAAGAATGTACAGGGCATCTTTAGCTCCCATTCCTCTCACATCTGGCATCTTCCCTGCCGATACCAATACAGGTTGAATAGCGATTGAATTATCTTGTGCACTACCAATTACCCAATCGGTTTCGTCTTGGTGAATAGAATCATTGTGAAAGTGCGAGGAAAGTTTTACTTGATCCAAAACTACCTTCACATCACTTTTATCACTCATGGTAATTAATGGTAAATCTTGGGTAAAACTAGGTTCAACAAATTTCAATTCACGGTGCAAATTGAGTGCACTTGCATAAACCTTGTCTGCAATTTCTTTAAAGACTGGTAAAGCCACTTTAGCCGCATAATAATTTTCTTTACGTGGGCGACTAATCAATACCATGCAAGAATATTTTGGATTTTCTGCAGGAAAATAACCACAAAAAGATGCCCTGTAACTTTTACCTCCACCAGCTTGGTATCCCCTTTTATTATTGGCAACTACAGCTGTTCCTGTTTTACCAGCATAAGTATAGAAGCCACTTTTTAACAGGGAAGCTGTACCGCGCAACACAACACCTTCCATCATGTTTTGTAGTTGCTTGGCAACTTCTTTGCTACAAATTTTTGGGTTCATGATAGCAGTTTTATACTCCTTCATAATTTTGCCATCTTGCTCAATTCTTTTAACTAACATAGGGCGCACCATTACCCCATTATTTGCAACAGCATTGTAAATTGACAATAATTGTAAAGGGGTAATTTGCAATTCGTAACCAATAGCCATGTAAGGCAAACTGGTGCACGACCAAGTTTTGTTATTGGGACTTTTCACCAAAGGAAAACCAACACCAGATAGCTGAAGGTTCAATTTTTCTGTTAATCCCATTTCTTTGTAATGGGTGTATAATTTTTGAGGATCTTTTGAATAATGTTTTTGCATTAGCTTACCAAAAGCCACATTGGAAGAATGTTCAAAGGCTTCTTGTAAGGAGATAACACCAGTACCTAAATGAGAATCCTTCATCACCACATTGCAGAATCTTACTTCACCACCCTCTGCATCTACTTTATCTTCAGGATTCATTTTTCCATCTTGCAATAAGGCTAAAGTAGAAATGAGTTTAAAAGTTGATCCAGGCTCAACACATTCGCCTACTGCATAATTGTAACTTTCATTATAAACACCCTCAGATTTACGGGTTAAGTTTGCAATAGCTTTTAACTCGCCAGTAGCCACTTCCATCAAAATAGCAGTGCCATAATCTGCATCATTTTCTAGTAAGGTATTTAACAAGGCATTTTCTGCTACATCCTGCAAATTGATATCTAGGGTGGTAATTACATCTCTACCCTGCTTTGCCTCAATCATAAATTCATCGTCTATTGGCATCCAAGTACCGCCTGCAATTCGTTGCATCACATGCTTGCCACTTTTGCCTGATAGCGACTCATCAAAAAAACCTTCTAAACCAACTCTAACGGCACCCTCTTCTTGCTTGAAGCCGATAGTACGTTCTGCTAATAATCCAAAAGGTTTTTCTCTACGCGTTCTTTCAGTTATGAGTAAACCACCCTTGTATTTACCCATTCTAAAAATAGGTAATTTGGTTAATGCACGCATTTGGTGGTAACTAATTTTACGTTTGAATAAAAAGTATCTGTTTCCTTCTTTTCTTATTCTAACCAAACTTTTCTTGTAGGCTAACTCCGAATTATCTTTAAACAAATTCGCTAAGCCAAAAGCCAATGAATCTATGTTGTTTTGAAAATACTCTTCATCCTTAAATGCTTGTGATTTGGCATCTATGCGGATATCATAAATAGGAAGTGAGGTGGCTAACAGGTTACCATTGCAATCAAAAATATTACCTCTTACTGCCTCAATTTCAAATACGCGTGTACTCAAACTATCGGCCAAAGCGCGCCAATGTTTGCCCTCCATGAATTGTATTTTAAACAAAGAATAGCCTATCAAAAAAGCAAAAACCACCATACCCGAAAACACCACAGTGGTTCGGATCAAAATGGACTTTCTTGAATTGGTATTAGTTATCACTATAGGTAATTTTACTTGGTGGAGTTTTTAATTCTTTGATGCCATAAGGCTGCAACTTTTTAGCCACTGCAGATTGTTTGCTGTCACTCATCAACTCACTTAACTCACTGATATATTCACTTCTTAAATCTTTTACTTCTTTAGTGAGCTTGTCTGTATCACGAATGATTTTTTCGGACCTGTGGCTATTGTAAATGAATAGTACAATCAAAACACAGAGGTATGCTAGGAAAGGAAGCTGCTTCATAAATTGCTCCGGTTTGATCCTAAAATCAAAGTCGGCAAAGCGCTTCACCGCTTCTGTGAAGTTGCGGCTATCCTGATCAACGGGCTTTTTAACCGTTGTTTCTTCCTCCTCAATGATGCGGTTCATTAACTATCAGTTCGTTTTTCTGCTATACGTAATTTGGCACTTCTTGAACGTGGATTTCGTTCTAATTCTTCTGGTGATGCGGTAATCACTTTTCGGCTCAAAGCTTCCATTGGCTTTTTTACATTGCCATAAAAGTCCTTATCTAAATCACCATTGAAATTTCCACTCGCTATAAAATTCTTAACCAATCTATCTTCCAATGAATGGTAGCTCATCACCACCAATTTTCCATTGGGTTTTAAAACCTCAGGAACTTGTAATAGAAAGCTTTTCAGCACTTCCATTTCGCGGTTCACTTCTATGCGCAATGCCTGAAACACTTGAGCCAAAAACTTATAATCACCAAACTTGGGTGTGTGTTTTTTTAAAGCCTCTTTTAATTGTCCAACACGCGATATAGGTTCAACATTTCTATAATTAACTATCTCCCTTGCCAATGATTTGGCATTCTTTAATTCACCGTATTGATAGAATATATCTGACAGTTGCGATTCAGAATAAGTATTCAATAATTGAGCTGCACTTATGCCACTCGAAGTATGCATGCGCATATCCAATTCGGCATCATCAAACCTAAAAGAGAAACCTCTATCTGCCTCATCAAACTGGTGCGATGAAACACCTAAATCAGCTAATATACCATCTACAGGCAATAAACCTTGGTATTGTAAATGGTTTTTAATGAACTCAAAATTTTGATCTATGAATACAAGTCTTTCATCTTTTGGCAAATTTGCTTTCGCATCTTCATCCTGGTCGAATGCAATTAATACCCCTTTATCATTCAACACATTTAATATGGCATTTGAATGTCCGCCGCCACCAAAAGTTACATCTACATATTTACCAGAAGGATTAATTTCTAAACCAGCTAAGCATTCGGTTAACATCACAGGAGCGTGGTATTTATTTTCCATCTTCATCCTCCTTTTTCCTCTTACTCATAACCTCTTCTGCCAATGCACTGAAATCTGAAGGCTCCTCACTCAACATTTTATCGTATTCTGCCTTGTTCCAAATCTCCACCTTGTTACCGTATGCTAGCAAAACCAACTCGCCTTTTAAATCGGCAAACTCTTGCAATTGCTTTGGAATTAACACTCGTGAAGCAGCATCCATTTCCAATTTGCTGGCTCCTCTTAAAAAGTATCTTTTAAAGGTGCGCTCCTTTTGTATATAATCACTCAACTTATCTATTTCGGCAGCAATCAATTTCCATTCATTGCTTGGGTACATTACTACGCACTTTTCGAAACCACGGTTAATGAAAAACGAATCCTTTGCCGCTTCCGGCAACTGCTTTTTTAAAGCAGAGGGAATCATTAACCTTCCCTTGGCATCCATTTTACATTCGAATTCTCCGTTCAGTTGCGTCATTACTAGTGTTGAGCGATTACAGCGTAAAAATAGAAACATTTTTCCACTTTTCACCACTTTCTCCCACTTTTGTGGAAAAATCGAACTTTTACACATTTCAACATATTTGCCAAAGTGGTTTATTTATCTGGCCTTCAAGGGTATTTTAAAAGCGAAATGCGACTTTCTAAAAAATGGGAGTGTTAAGAAGTTTGAAGACCTAAATGCGACATCCTGAAAATCGCAATACACTGATTTTCATTAAAAGCATTCTACTTGGTGGCGAATTGTGGGGATGTTTTTTTAACTTTTGAATGCCTATTTTTGAATAAATGCAACAAACAAAATCCCAAACCTATTTAGGATACCTTTTTGCCTTCTTTATTGCGGCTATTCCATTGGTGCATTTTAGCAGTATTGCTGATCCAACCTTATTGAGTAGGCAAATCTATTTTTCTATTACATTACTGATTGGCATGGTGCTCATTTGGTTCAAAAGAAATAACAACAAGCTATCTATTCCAAAGCCCATCATTATACTCTCATTACTTTGGATTTTTACAGCATTTACGAGTCACAATTATGCATTAAACAAACCAGAGGCATGGTATAATATTAGCAAAATTGCCTTATACATTTCAGCCATTGGGGTAACTTATTTATTGGTTCAAACCAAAACAATTAGCCTAAAACAATTAAGCCTAGGTGTTGTATCTGCAAGCATCATTGCACTTATACAATTGGTTTTTGAGATAAATGAAAAACAAGCTATAGGAACCAATTTGTGGCAACAAAAGAACTTATATGAACTACAAACGGCTTTTGGACATAAAAACCTTTATTCCTCCTTTCAATTGTTATGCCTTCCCTTTTATATTTACCTTTTATTGGATGTAAAAAAATGGTGGAAAATATCAGTATGGATGCTATATAGTCTAGTTATAATTTCAATCTGTTTGATCCAAACTAAGTCGGTTATTTTAGGACTTGCACTTGCAATAAGTATCAGTATTCCCTTGGCATCAGGCTTGTTTTTTCAAGAAAAGCGCAAACTCTTTTACCTCATTATTGGTTCATACCTTACAGCCTTAATAGCAGTATTTTCGATTGTTTACCTATATCCTAGCAAATTTACCTTGCTATTAAACAACGATACCATTCACGAGCGTATTTTATTATGGACCAATACCTATAAAATGATACAAGAGCATTTTCCTTTTGGTGTTGGACCTGGAAATTGGCAAGTATATTTTCCTAAATATGGGCTGGGCGATTTTATGAAAACCAATTACCTTGTAAGTGATGGATATACCACCTTTCAAAGGCCACACAGCGATTTTTTATGGGTATTGAGTGAGCTTGGAATTGTTGGTTTATTAGCCTACATAGGTGTATTTATTTATGTAATTTATAGAGGAATCAGACACATCAAATCAAGCGAAGAAATACGCGAAAAGATTTGGCTCTTTAGTTTCTTATTGGCTTTGATTGCTTATTTATTTGTGGCCTCGGTTGACTTCCCTTTAGAAAGAAATGAGCACCAATTTGTGCTTGCAATTATTTTATGCATCATCCTCGGTTCAAACCGAAATGAAGAAAAGCAAAGTAGCCTAAATAAAAACTTATTGCTAATAAGTATTACTTTTCTTTTGGTTTTTAGTACTGTTTATTCATTGTTGCGTTTACCCAACGAGCAACATGCAAAAAAAATGGTACAAGCCCACATGAATTCAAATTGGGAGCGCATATTAAAAGAAGCAAAACAAATTAATCCAAACCTATTCACCATTGATAATTTTTCTATCCCCATTGCTTGGTACCAAGGTTTGGCACATTACTCAATGGGCAATAAAGAAAAAGCAAAAGAAAGTTTTACAGAAGCCTATCAAATCAATCCTTACCAAGTGCACGTTTTAAACAACATGGCAGGCATGTTTGAGCAGGAAGGTAAGCATACTCAAGCCTTAGTTTACTATGATAAATTATTAGCAATTTCACCCAAACAGCCAGATGCCTTACTCAATAAAAGCGCTGTGCTATACAATGAAAAAAGGTATGATGAAGCCATGGCTTGCATTTATAAACTTAAGTATGATGAAAAAAACGATCAATTTCTATTGTATTTAAATGCAATTGGCAAAGCTTATCTGGAAAAGAAATTGCACGAAAGTCCAGATATACCAATGGAAGCAAAAGAAAATAAAGAATATATTAAGAACTTTTTTATCATCAACCAAAAAATGAATCGTACTTTTGATGAATTACAAATTATCCCCTATGAATAAATCAATATTATTTTTCGTTTTGAACCTATTTTTTGTAAATATTATTTACGCTCAAAAAAGTGTAAATCTTAACCCTTCAAGTGGAGTTCCAGGTCAAAACCTATCCGTATCTATAACTGGAGTAAAAACAAATTTTGGAGTAGGTAGCAATACCCTGCAGTTTTTTAAGCAAGGAACAAGTACCAATAAAATTGTAGTTTCTAATTATGCTGTTGTTTCACCAACTACTATTCTTGCAAGTTTGTTCATTCAAGGTTCTGCAACAACAGGTGCCTACACTTACAAACTTAATAATCCAATTGATGGAACAGTAGATGGTTTAAATCCATTTTATGTTTATCCAGACACTTCAGCTCCCAAACTAGTTAGTATTTCTCCAAGCACCATTCAGCAATCGGAATATTTAAATGTAACCATTACTGGTTCAAATACTCATTTTACCCAAGCAAGTAGCTCAATGCAAATTGCTTTTTACCACAATACCAAAGAATCTAAAGACTTATATATTCCACCTAATTCGATAGAAATTTTGGATGATACTCACTTTACAGCCTTTATAATGGCCACCGATCTGGCAAAACTTGGAAAATACGACATCACGATTTCCAACACGATAGATGGTTATTTACCTTTATTAAATTCTATTACAGTAATAGAATCCAATATGCCTCGAATTGTGTCTGTTAATCCTAATCTTGGGCATCTAAATCAAACACTTAAAGTTAGCATCACTGGCGCAAGAACCAATTTCACTAAGGGTAGTCCTACAGTTAGTTTCTTCCAAAATGGTAGTCCAACTTCAGAAATTCAAATAAACAGTTATTCCTTAAAAAACGACAGTTTATTGTATGTTAATATTTTTATTAAAAGCACAGCAAACAGGGGTTTATATGCAGTAGTATACGACAACCAATCAGATTATCTTTTTAAGGAATCTGCTTTTGAAGTTACATGGGCCTTGGGAGCCGAGGATATAGAGCCTTTGGCTGATGAGGTTACAATTTATCCCAACCCTGTGCATGAAATAATCCATCTTGAAACTAGGACCGCCATTATTGAAAAAGTTGAAATCATGGATATTCAAGGACGATTGGTTCAAACCAATATACCAGAAAAACCTGATCATAAAGTTGATTTTAGGGTAGATGAATATTTAAATTCTCAGCAGTATCTAATTATAAAAATAACCACCAATAAAGGAATATTTTTTCAACGAATTCTTATACAATAGAGAGGATGGTTAAGTTTGATCACTAAAGAAACACTTCCTATTCATTTGGTTGAAATAGAACCTGGGAATTACCATTTATTTATTGCTTGCAAGGTTGGTAGAAATAACGCTTGGCTTTTACTAGATACAGGTGCATCCAAAACGGCCTTCGACTTCACTAAAATTGAGAGCATTTTGGGTGCACACAAACATGAGCAACAAGAAATTCATTCGGTTGGTTTAGGTTCGAACCAAGTTCAAACACATTTAAGAATCTTGAGTTCCATCAAATTTGGTGGCATTAAAATAGCCAATGTGGAAATAGCGGTATTAGACTTAAGCCACGTAAATGAAGCCTATGAAATGCTTGGGTGCAAACAAATTGATGGTGTTTTGGGAAGCGACCTATTAATTTATCTAAAAGCCCAAATAAATATGGAGAAAATGCTACTTCAATTAAAGCTCAAGAATGAATAAAGACAAATAGTTTAAAAAACTAATCTTCGGTTGCGTTATTTAACATTTCTTCTGGACTCTTACCCAGGTTATCCAAGGCAAATTGAGCATCTTGAGCCAATTCACCTTTTGGATATTTTGTTATAAATTCCTTATACAATGATTGTGCTTTGTTCAAATCGTTGAGGTTATTTTCGTAGGTATAGGCCATTAAAAAAGTAGCATCTTCTACAAAATTAGATTTGGGATATTTGGTACAAAGCTGTTGCAATAAATCTACGGCCTCATTCGCTTGTTCAAGAACAATGGCTCTTTGCGCACCTTTAAACAAAAATTCCGGTGTAAGTTCATCATCAGGATAGGTTTTAGCAAAATCAAGGTATGCTAATTTTAACTCGGTCATGAGCTCGATGCTAAAAGCACTATCATTGCTTTCTAGTCCTTTAATATTTTTGAGTGCCTTTTCTTTAGGTGATTGACAAGCTGCCAAAATTGTAACGCTCAATAAGATAATCAAAGATATACGCATGAGATTGTTGCTTTTTTTGTTGCAAATAAACAAGTTATTTATGGTAATACCATCAAATATTTGAAGTGAACATTACTTTTTTCCATCAATTTGGTGTAAATCAAAATAAATTCTAGTAAAGAATTTGTAGTTTCCTAATACCTTACATTTGCCATTAATCAATATAGCTTTTTTCATATATGAATCTATCAAAATTTAAACTGAAATATAATTTAACAATAAACCAATTTGTCATAGTATCAAGTTTTCTTAATTTTCTATTTTTTCACCTACCTTTTTTCACTTTTGTTTTTAAGAACGTTGATTACACAAGTTTAAACGGCATTATCATTATTGTTAGCCTGATAATTCTAATGCTGGTATTAAATGCCTTTGTTTTTTACCTTATTTGCTTTTTATCTCGAGTTGTAGCCAAACTCTTAATGGTTATTTTCTTTATAATCAATTCAATATCTGTGTACTTCATTTTAATTTATGGAGTAATTATTGATGAAGGTATGATAGGTAATGTATTTAATACCAATTCCCAAGAATCGAGAAGTTTTTTTTCACTTTCAATGCTCATATTTTTGATCATACTAGGAATCATTCCAAGTATCTATTTAATGAAAGTTAAAATAGAAAAAGTGCCTTTGAAGAAGTTTCTTACTACCTCGTCCATTACTTTACTTTTTATCCTAGCACTTGCTTTTGCAAACGCCAGCAATTGGCTATGGATCGACAAAAACTCTAAAACACTCGGAGGATTGGCAATGCCTTGGTCTTATGCAGTTAATACCTCACTGTACCACATCCACAATTATCAAAAAAATAAAAAAGAAATTCTATTGCCAGATTTAACAATAGCAGACAAAAATAAATCTATTATGGTATTGGTTATAGGTGAATCTGCGCGCAGTCAGAATTTTTCTCTATACGGATATGAAAAAAATACCAACCCATTACTCTCCAAAATCAACAATGTTTATCATTATAATGCCACCTCATCTGCTTCTTATACAACGGCTGGGGTGAAATCTATTCTAGACCATAAAAACACAGGTGATTTGTATGAAATTTTACCTAACTATTTATATAGAAACAATGTAGAGGTTATTTGGCGAACCACCAATTGGGGAGAGCCGCCTGTTCATGTAAAGAATTTTTCTAATAGAGAAGCATTAATGCCCAAATGCATTGGGGAAGGCTGTGAATACGATGGGGTTCTTTTAGCAGGATTGAAAGAGCAAATTTTAGCAAGCCAAAAAGATAAAATTTTGATTGTTTTGCATACTAGCACTAGTCATGGACCAAGCTATAGTAAAAAATACCCCCCACAATTTGAAACTTTTAAACCGGTTTGTAATAGCGTTGAATTGGGGTATTGCTCCCAAGCAGAGTTAGTTAATGCTTATGACAATACTATTGTTTATACCGATTACTTGTTAAGCAAAGTTATTGAAGATTTGAAACAACTCAAGCAATACAACAGCGCCATGATTTTCGTTTCAGACCACGGCGAATCTTTGGGAGAAAAAAACTTGTACATGCATGGATTGCCCATGAGTATAGCACCAAAAGAACAATATGAAATTCCTTTTATTGTTTGGTTGTCTGATAGCTCAAAACAACTGAAACCAATTACTCAGGTTTCGCAATACCATGTATTTCACAGTGTGTTAAATTTCTTGAACCTAAAAAGTCCTGTTTACAACGAAGAAGTAAATATTTTTAAATAGGAAAAACGATTAAGGGCGTAATCTCAATAGAAATACTTGTGCCAAATAGGAGCAAAGCTTAATACTGATTTGTGCGCAATAGCACCAAAGTGCAAGCCTCTAAAGCCTCAATTCCTGCATTTTTTAACATTGTTTCAAACGCTGGATTCTCTGTACCAGGATTAAATACTACTCGCTTAGGGTGAAGTGCCAAAATTTTCTCTTGGTAATCTCCTTGGTTTTGCGGACCAACATACAAAGTTACCGTATCAAAAACTTGATCTGTAGGCCATGTGGTTTGTATGGCGTTTCCTTCAATATTTCCAGCTCTTAATCCATAAGCATAAGTATCATGCTTGTATTCATTGAGCATAACTGTTGCCTTATAGGCATAGCGCTCTGGCTTTTCTGAAGCCCCAATAACCAATGTTCTTTTCATATCGTTAGTGCAAAGTAAAGGATAAATCTTGCTGAAAATTCATTAATTAGAAATCGATTTAAGTAACTCATCCAATTCTTTATTGGTCAGGTTTGCTTTTTCTGATTTATCATAAATTGAAAGTAAGTATACTGTAGCTTCTGTAACTACTATGTTTGCAATTATTCTTGCACCTCCACTTTTACCCTTACCTTTGGAAGCAATTGCTATTCGAATTTTATAACAATTTTTACCAATAGGGGTACCCTGTTCAGGATTTTCTTTGAGTTCCTGAACCAAGTTTAATATTTCGACTTTTAGCGAAGAATATCTTTTGATAAGCCTTTTGGCCTGTTTTTCAAAAACAACAATTGTTTTAACTTTATAGCTCATTCAAAAAATCTTCGGCATTACGAGCTTTCTTTTTACCAGCCCTAATCAACTTCATTTCTTCAACAGCTTCTTTTATTTCTTCCATCAGTAGAGCCTTTTCATCGGTAATTGTTTTGGCCTTTACATAAGAAATACTGCGCAATACATCCATTAATGAATCTGCTTTATTGTCTGGTATATCTAATAATACTTTCATTGATTAAATTAGTTTTTGAAAAAATGCTATCTATTTTTATTCCTAAGAATATTTCCTCAGCAAGAACAAAGATAATAAGAATAGAAAAGACTTTTTATCCTTATTTTCGCATTTCAATGCAACAAGGAATTTATTCATGAAAATTAGTTATCAGTGGCTCAAAGATTTTATTGATACCGATGCCAAAGCAAGTGAAATTGGCGCACTCCTTACCGGATCTGGCCTAGAAGTAGAAGATATTAGCGAACATTATTCTATACCTGGTGGTTTGGAAGGAATCATCATTGGCGAAGTACTTTCGGCCGAAAAACACCCAAATGCAGATAAATTAAAAGTTTGTCAAGTCAATTTAGGTTCGATCCAAAAACAAATAGTTTGTGGCGCGCCTAATGTTGCGGCCGGACAAAAAGTATTGGTTGCCACCGTTGGCTGCACCGTTCACCCAAGTAAGGGCGAACCCTTTACCATTAACAAAGCAAAAATTAGAGGCGAGGTAAGCGAAGGCATGATTTGTGCGGAAGATGAATTGAGCTTAGGAAATAGTCATGATGGCATTTTAGTTTTGCCAGATACCTATGAAGTGGGCAAACCTGCCACCGATTATTTTGAGGTATACCAAGATCAAATTATTGAAATTGGCCTCACCGCAAACCGTGGCGATGCCGCCAGTCATTATGGTGTTGCCAGAGATTTATACGCCCTTGGCGTTAAGAAAAAAAGAACCGTTTTGCCAAGGTTAATTTTAGGTCAGGCGGAAAACCCATTTACCGTCAAACTAGAAAAAGACAGTGGCTGCTTAAGGTATAGCGGATTAGAAATTAACAATATTACCGTTAAGCCTTCGCCAGAATGGTTGCAAAATAGGTTAAGAGTGATTGGCCTAACGCCAATCAACAATATTGTAGATGCAACCAATTTTATGACGCACAGCATTGGTCAGCCTTTGCATGCATTTGATGCGGCAGAAATTGCAGGACATCAAATCATAGTTCGTACTGCAAAAGAAGGCGAGCGCATGGTTACTTTGGATCAAACAGAAAGAAAAATGAAAGGCCATGAGTGCTTAATATGTGATGCGGTGCGACCATTAGCCATTGCCGGAGTATTTGGCGGATTGCATTCTGGCATCAACGCCGAAACCAAAAATATATTTATTGAAAGTGCCTATTTTGATAGTGCAACCGTGCGCAAATCGGCCAAAGCCCATGGACTCAATACTGACGCCAGCTTTAGGTATGAGCGTGGTACTGATCCAAACATTACATTTGAAGCCTTGCACGATGTGGCTGCCTTGATTTTGGATATAGCAGGCGGTTACTTACCAAGCCAAATTATTGATGTGTATCCAAACCCTGTGCCTGAAAGAGTTATTCAGTTTTCGCCAGCTAAATCAAACGCCATCATTGGCAAAGACATTCCTTTGACCACCCAAAAGAAAATACTCACCGATTTGCAAATTTTGATTCGTGAAAATGGCAACGATGATTGGGAGTTAACCGTGCCACCTTACAGAGTAGATGTGGAGAGAGCCATTGATGTTACCGAAGAAATTTTGCGCATATACGGTTTAAACAATATTGAAATGGGCCATGCCATTAAATCGGCAATGACTTTCAGCAAAGATGAGTTCGGTTTGAACCTAAAAAACAAGTTGGCCAATTTTTTAACTAGTAATGGTTTTTTTGAAATTGCCACCAACTCATTAACGCGCTCGAGTAATTATACCGAAGAACAGTTGGTTCAAGCCGTTCCATTACTAAATCCTTTGAGCCAAGATTTGGATATTTTAAGAGCAGATATGGTTTACAGCTTGTTGGAGGCGGTACAATACAACAATAACAGAAAAAGCAACGACTTGCGGTTTTATGAAATTGCCAAAACCTATTCTCGCCATGGAGATGCCAATGATTTAGGCAGCTATAAGGAGCAAAAACATTTGGTTTTAGGCTTACTAGGCAAAAAACAACCAGAAACTTGGAACAATCCCAAAACAGAGTTTGGTTATTTTAGCTTAAAAAACTTGGTAGAAGCCATTTTTAAAAAGGCTGGCATTGCCAAATTGAGTTATACCTATGAAGCAGATGCTCGCTTTGAAATTGCTGCTCAAATATTTGTCAAGAAAAAGCAAGTAGGTGTTATGGGCTGTTTGAACCAAACCTTGGCGAAAAAATATGATATTGATAAATCTATGTGGTATGCTGATATTGATTTAGACGTTCTAACCGAATTAGCCAAAGAAGTGAAGTTTAAATTGAAGCCAGTATCTGTTTTCCCGGAAGTACGAAGAGATTTGGCGCTATTATTGGATCAAACCGTAACCTATGACCAATTAGAAAAAATTGCACTAAAAACAGAGCCTAATCTATTAAAAGCCGTAAATGTATTCGATGTATACATGGGCGATAAAATTGAGCAAGGAAAAAAATCCTATGCCTTGAGTTTTATTTTACAAGATGAAAACAAAACCTTAACCGATGCAGAAATAGAAGCAGTGATGAACAAGCTGGTTCAAAATTTTGTAAAGGAAGCTGGGGCAGTTTTAAGAGGCTAATCCATGAAAACAGGGGAGAAAGCAGCATTAATTAGGTTAAAAGTGACCGCCTTGCTCCAGCAAGTTGCCCAATTGCAAAAAAAGCTTGAAGAAGCGCAATTGGAGCGAGAAAGCTTAAAAATTGAGCTGCAAGAACAAACAAAAAAAGTAGAAATATTAGAAGATAAGAATAAAATTAGTAAACTTGCTGATGGAATTCAACTAGGAAAGCAGGACAAATTGGAAATGAAACAAGCCATTAACCAATATGTTCGCGAAATAGATGAATGCCTAAAGTTGTTAAACCAAATGCCTAACAACCATTGAACGAGCTTTCTATAAATATCCATATAGCCGGAAGGGTTTATCCCCTAACTGTTGACTCAAAGGAGGAATCCAATTTGAGAGCAACCGGTAAACTCATACAGGATAAATTGCAGCAATACAGCAAGCAATTTAACCTGCGCGATCAACAAGATTCTTTGGCCATGTATGCCATAGAAATAGCGAATGAGAATTTGGCACTGAAACAACAATTGTTGGAGAGTGCCAATGAAACGGAGGTAGAACTGGACCAAATTACCCAGTTGTTAAAGCACATTCAATTGTAAACGAAAGGATTTGAGTTTGGCGTTCAACACATAAACAGTTAAACCAAATGGGAGCTATTGAAATTATTATTGCTATGCTGTCTTTAGTGGCAGGTGCAGCAGTTATGTGGGTTGTAAATAATAACAACCTCAAAACAAAATCGGTACAAATTATAAAAGATGCCGAAGAAAAAGCCGAAATCCTGAAAAAGGATAAATTACTAGAGGCAAAAGAAAAGTTTTTTCAACTGAAGTCGGAACACGACAAAGAGGTAAATAACCGAAATGCCAATCTTTTAAAAGAGGAAAACAGAATTAAGCAGATTGAACAGAGCCTAAAGCAGAAACAAGAGGCTGCTCAACGCAAAGATTCTGAGTTAGATTCCATCAAACAAAGTTTAGAAAAGCAACAAGCTGCTGTTCAACTTAAAAAGGAAGAGGCTGATAAAGCACTTAACAACCAAGTAAAACAACTAGAAAAAATTGCCGGACTAACCGCTGATGAGGCTAAAAAGCAATTGGTTGAAGCTTTGCACGAGGAGGCTCGAACCGAGGCGCTTTCTAAAATTAAAGACATTACCGATGAGGCCAAATTAACCGCCAGCAAGGAAGCCAAGAAAATCATTTTGAGCACCATTCAACGCACAGCGGCAGAACATGCCATTGAAAATGCCGTGAGTGTATTCAACATTGAAAGCGACGAATTAAAAGGTAGAATTATTGGTAGAGAAGGTAGAAATATCCGTGCTTTAGAGGCAGCTACAGGTGTTGAATTTATTGTAGATGATACTCCTGAAGCCATTATCCTTTCTTGTTTTGACCCTATTAGAAGAGAAGTAGCGCGTTTGGCCATGCACCGTTTGGTAACAGATGGCAGGATTCATCCTGCACGCATTGAAGAGGTGGTAGCAAAAACCAAAAAACAAATTGAAGAAGAAATTGTAGAAATAGGCGAGCGTACTTGCATTGATTTGCAAATCCATGGTCTGCATCCAGAATTGGTGCGCATGGTTGGTAGAATGCGTTACAGAAGCTCTTACGGCCAAAATTTATTGCAGCACTCACGTGAGGTAGCAAACCTTTGTGCTACTATGGCAGCAGAGTTTGGCCTAAATGTGAAGTTAGCTAAACGTGCCGGATTATTACACGATATTGGTAAAGTGCCAGACGATGATGCAGAAACACCACATGCATTATTGGGAATGAAGCTTGCGGAGAAATACAAAGAGAATTGGGAAGTGGTAAACGCTATTGGCGCGCATCATGATGAGGTTGAAATGACCTCTATCCTATCTCCAATCATCCAAGCTTGTGATGCCATTAGCGGCTCAAGACCAGGTGCGCGTAGAGAAGATACCGAGAATTACATGAAGCGATTGAAAAACTTGGAGAACATTGCCTTGAGCTACCCAGGTGTAGAAAAAGCATTTGCCATCCAAGCAGGTAGAGAATTACGCGTGATGGTAGAATCGGATAAAGTAACCGACGACCAAGCAGATTTGATGTCGATTGACATGAGCCAACGCATCCAAAAAGAAATGACTTACCCTGGTCAGATTAAGATTACTGTAATTAGAGAAAAGCGTTCAGTTAATTTCGCGAAATAGCCCTTCGACAAGCTCAGGATGACGCTATTGATAGACCATAGTTTTTAAAAAGCCTGCTCAAGAGATTGAGTGGGCTTTTTTTGTTTATAAATAATAGCCTGGTGCATTTATGCCCGGGTTGGATGATTGATAAAAAACCTACCCTCACATTATTCCCGTGCCTGAAGGCACGGGCTATTATTTTAAACTACACCTTGAGCCTTAAGAAGGGTTGAAGGCCTAGCCAGGAATGAGGTGTATTTCATGTTTATCATTGCCATCCATATAGTAATACCAGAAGGATTTTTCTTCCAATTTTAGGATGATAAAAGTTCTAGAGCTTTGGTTGTCATTGCCAGTTAAACGAATCTCTTGGTCTTTGTTTTGGAATACCCAAGTTCCAGTTCCGTTTAAGGAATTCCAAGTGTAGGAATAGTTACCACTTTTTGTAAAAGTTTCACGGTAATCATTTAACAATGAAGTAAAATCGGAGCCATTCACTTTATAGTTCTCAACCTTCCAAGTATTGGAAACGCGTTCGGTTCTGGTGCGCAAACTAATACCAGGGCCATCATCATATTTGTTGCAACTTGTTAAGGCAAACAAACTAAGGGAAAGGGCAAACATCATAATAATGCTGCCTTTAAATGAATTCAAAAATTTCATATTTACTTGTAATTAATATCCCGCAAAGTTGCCCTGCTTCGGATTAACAAGTATTACATAATAAAAGGAAAATGTTGTATGTAAATTTTGGAAGAAATAAATATAAAAGAATAAATAACATCCTAGCTCATTTATTTTAGAATTCATTTATGCCTATTAAATAATAGCCCGGCGCATTTATGCCCGGATTTAATGATTGAACAAAAATCAATATTAGGCCTTAAGGCCTTTTCTGAAAAACGTTAATTTGCAATGACGCATCTTTTCCATAAAAAAACAAAAAAAGATCTAAAGGCCAGATGAAAAATCTATCATCACGATATTCCCGAACCTAAAGGCATCGGGCTATTATTTTACACCACACCTTGAAATTTTCGAAGGGTCAAACGGTTTAATGCGCCTCAAGCCAATTATTCCCCACTCCTACTTCTGCCACAACCGGCGTGAGCAGATCCATGGCGCTTTCCATGTTTTGTATCACTAATGGTTTCAATAATTCAATCTCCGATTTGTGTGCATCAAATACCAATTCATCATGTACTTGCAAAATCATTTTAGAATGCACAATGCCATTCGCAGGATCTTTTAAAGCCTTATGAATTTTAATCATGGCCAACTTAATCATATCGGCCGCACTGCCTTGAATTGGGGCGTTGATGGCATTGCGCTCTGCAAATCCGCGTACCGTAAAATTGGCCGAATTGATATCGCGTAGGTACCTTCTTCGTCCCAATAAGGTTTCTACATAACCATGCTCCTTGGCAAAATTAATGGTGCTATCCATATACGTTTTGATCCCAGGATATGCTTTAAAATATTCTTCAATAATTGCTGCTGCATCCTTACGCCCGATGCCTAAATTTTGGCTCAAACCGAAAGCTGATTGTCCGTAAATGATACCAAAATTTACTGCCTTGGCGCGCCTGCGTTCATCGCTCGTTACTTCTTCTATAGCCTTGCCAAAGACCCTTGCTGCCGTGGCCTGATGGATATCCAATTTATTTTTAAATGCCTCTATCATGGCTTCTTCTTTGGCCACCGAAGCAATAATACGCAACTCTATTTGCGAGTAATCTGCACTCAACAAAACATAATCATCATTCCTAGGAATAAATGCCTTACGCACTTCTTTACCTTTATCTGTTTTAATAGGAATATTTTGCAAATTAGGATTGGTTGAACTCAACCTACCTGTTGCTGCCACAGCTTGGTTAAAGCTAGTATGCACCCTTCCAGTTAAAGGGTTAATCATGGTTGGCAAGGCATCTACATAAGTAGATTTTAACTTTTGAAATTGCCTTACTAACAAAATCTTTTGTATGATTTCATGTTCACTCAAACCTTGCAAAATATCTTCGCCAGTTTGGTACTGACCAGTTTTGGTTTTCTTGGCTTTTGGATCTAATTTTAAATGATCAAACAATACTTCTCCCAATTGCTTTGGTGATGAAATATTAAACGACATACCCGCCAATGCAATGATGTCTTTTTCTAACTGAGTGAGTTCAATTTCTAATTCTTTTGAATAGCTATTTAAAAAACTTTCATTGATTTTTATGCCCTCAATTTCCATGTCGCTCAACACATCAATGAGCGGCACTTCCAATTCGTAAAATAATTTCTCTGCATTGTTTGCCGCCAATTCAGGAAAAAGCTTATCCTTCAATTGCAGCGTTATATCTGCATCTTCGGCTGCGTATTCTTTAATTTTATCAATAGCCACATCGCGCATGCTCAATTGGTTTTTGCCTTTTTTACCAATGAGCTCTTCAATACTCACAGGCTCATAATTGAGGTAAATGCCACTCAAAAAATCCATTCCATGACGCAAATCTGGCTCTATTAAATAATGCGCCAACATGGTATCAAAAACTGGTCCGGCCAAAGTAAAACCATAGCGCTTAATGATGTTTAAATCATATTTCACATTCTGCCCAATCTTAACAATTTCTGGATGAATAAAAATTGGTTCAAACAGACCTAATAGTGCTTTAGCCTCCTCAAAATTATTTGGAAAAGGAATATAATAAGCATGGTGTTTTTTATAGGCAAACGACAAGCCAACAATATCAGCTTCGGTGCTTTCCAATTGCGATGTTTCCGTATCAAAACAAACTTCTTTTTGCTGCATCAGAGTTTTGAGTGCTACCTCACATGCTTCCCTATCAGTTAAAACATCATATAAATGTTCCGTGTCTTTAATGGTATTCCTCTGAACCAAAGGTTCTTTTTCCCCACTCTCTTCTTCCTCTTTCTCTTTCACTTTCTCAACCGAACCTTGATTAAACAAATCGAAACCACCAGAAGCGCTCTGAGGAGCTTGCGCAGCAGGCGATTGGCCTGGAACATTGGCATCGGCAAATATTCTTTTAATCAATGTTTTGAATTCCAATTCAGCAAATATCTTTTCTGTTTCTTCCCTATTTGGAGGATCCAATACCAATGCTTTTTCATCAAATTCAATGGGCACATTGATATCAATTGTTGCTAAACGTTTTGATAAGAAAGCTTGCTCTCTATTGTTTTCTACATTCTCTTTTTGCTTGCCTTTCAGCTCATGGGTGTGCTCATACAAACCTTCCATGCTACCGTATTTTTGAACCAATAATTTAGCAGTTTTTTCCCCTATACCCGGCACGCCTGGAATATTGTCTACAGCATCACCCCATAGTCCTAATATATCTATCACCTGATTTATCTCTGTGATTTCCCATTTCTTTAAAACCTCTGGAACACCCATTATTTCTATGTCGTTGCCCATGCGTGCAGGCTTATAAATAAAAATATGCTCTTCTACCAATTGACCAAAGTCTTTATCGGGGGTCATCATGTATACATCAAAACCTTCCAGACTAGCCTTTTTAGCCAAAGTGCCAATAATATCATCTGCCTCATAACCCGGCATAATTAACAAAGGAATATTCAATGCTTCTGTAATTTGCCTAATGAATGGCAGAGCCGAAGAAATTCCTTCTGGCATTTCTTCTCTATGTGCTTTATAAGCTTCAAACTCAATGTGTCTCGCTGTTGGCTCAGATGTATCAAAGGAAACGCCAATATGAGTAGGCTTTTCACGCTTCAACAAATCCAGCAAAGTGGTTACATATCCAAAAATGGCAGAGGTATTAAAGCCATAGCTAGTTACCCTTGGGTTCTGACTAAAAGCAAAATAGGCCCTATAGACCAAGGCCATACCATCCAATAAAAATAATTTCTTCTCGCGCATGGCTGCAAGATAATTATTATGAGTGAAACCTATTTAATTAGAATTGTATTTTACAAATTCTGCTTTTTTCGTAAAAAGAATTTTCAAAAACAAAAATCTAGATAAAATGCTTTTAATTCCCCTATGAATTTTATCCAGCGTAGTTATGAATTAGAATTATTGGATCAAGAAAATATTCCTAAGCAAGACCTGTATCAAAATTTAATTGAACTCAATACCATTAATTCATTGCTGGGCGGACATGCAGTTACGTTGAAAGCTATAAAATCCTTTCAGTTACAAACCAATAAATCCTACCGCATTTTAGACATTGGCTGTGGTGGTGGCGATAATTTAATTTACATCGCAAAATGGGCTAGGAAGAACAATTTATCGCTGCAATTAATTGGTGTTGATCTTAAAAAAGATTGCATAGAATTTGCCCAAAATAGATGCAAAGATTACCCCGAAATTAGTTTCATTGAAAAAGATTATCGCTTGCTAAAAAATAGTCCGCAAAAATACAACATCATTTTCAGCGCCTTATTTTGCCACCATTTTAAAGAGCATGATTTGCAAGAATTAATGGCATTTAAAAAGGATAATTCCACGCTCGGTTTTTTCATCAACGACCTACACCGCAATGCTTTAGCATACTATAGCATTTCTTGGCTCACCCAATTATTTTCTAAAAGTTATTTGGTTAAAAATGACGCCCGTTTATCTGTAAAAAGAGGCTTCAATAAAAAAGAACTTGCAGCACTGTTACCCAAATCAAAACAATTAAGTTTAAAATGGGTTTGGGCTTTTAGGTGGTTAGCAATTTACAAACACCCATAACATGATTCAAGAAAACACCATTTACGATATAGCCATTATAGGCGGTGGTTTGGGCGGATTAACCTTGGCCATTCAATGTGCCAAACAAAACAGAAAAGTATTGCTTATAGAAAAGGAAAGCTACCCCTACCACAAAGTTTGCGGCGAATATATCTCCAATGAAAGTTGGCCATTTTTATTGTCATGTGGCATCCATTTACATGATCTGGATTTGCCCAAAATTCAAAGATTAGGAATTACAGCACCCAATGGCACTTACCTATCACACAACTTAGCAAAAGGCGGATTTGGAATTGCCCGCTTTACCCTCGATCATTTATTGGCGCAACAAGCAAAATTAGCGGGTGTAAATTTATTGGAAAATTGTAAAGCCACAAAAATAGAATTTGAAAATAACCAATTCAACATACAAACTACACAAGGTGCTTTTACTAGCAAATATGCCTTTGGGTCTTATGGCAAAAAAGGCAATTTAGATATTCAATTGAATAGAGATTTTGTACAAGATAAAAAACGTGGTGCAAAAAATTATATTGGCGTAAAATACCACATACAAAGCACCTTTCCAGCAGATTTAATAGAGCTTCACAACTTTAAAGATGGTTATTGTGGCATCTCTAAAATAGACAACAATCAATATTGTTTGTGCTACCTCACCACTGAAGAAAACTTGAAAAAAAATGGTAACAATATCAAGACAATGGAAGAAAATATCTTGTTTAAAAACCCATTCCTAAAAATCCTATTTACTCAAGCCACCTTTTTATACAAACAACCATTAAGCATTTCACAAATTCGGTTTGAACCAAAAACGCAAATTGAAAATCATTTTGTGCTTTTGGGAGATGCAGCCGGACTCATTACACCACTTTGCGGAAACGGCATGAGCATGGCCATGCGAGCAGCTAAAATGATTAGTGTATTATTACCCGCAAATTTGGATGATGCAAATGAAAGGGCACTATTTGAAAGCAACTACCAAAAAGAATGGAAAAAAGCGTTTAAAACTCGCTTACAATTTGGCAGGATTTTTCAAAAACTATTTGGTTCAGTAAATATTACTCACCTCATTTTAAATCTACTCAAACCCTTTCCTAGCCTGCTTAAAAAACTAGTACGGCTAACACACGGAAATGATTTTTAAACAAATTTCCATTAGGCTTGTTATATGGTATATGAAAAATTATTTAGTTGTAGGCGGCAGTAGCGGAATTGGAAAAGCAATCAGTGAACAATTAGCTCAGCAAGGTCACCATGTTATTGTCCTCAGCAAAACAGCAGCATCATCGGTTCAAACCGAAAATATTGAATACCACAATTGCGATATTACCGAGGATTTACCAGCATTTCCAGACGCTATTGAATCATTAGATGGAATCATTTATTGTCCCGGAACCATTAATTTGCGCCCGTTTAAAGCACTTAAGCAAAGCGAATTTTTACATGATTTACAGGTAAATTATTTGGGTGCCATCAAAACCATTCAGCGCTATATTCCTCAATTGTTATTGGGTTCAGACCCAAACATTATTTTATTTAGCACAGTGGCCACAAAAAAAGGAATGCCATTTCATACCAGTATTGCCGGAGCCAAAGGAGCTGTAGAGGGATTAACTATTAGTCTTGCCGCTGAATATGCACCTAAAGTAAGGGTAAATGCCATTGCTCCTTCCTTAACCCAAACACCGTTGAGTGATAAATTATTGAACTCCGAGGCAAAAATTTTAGCTGCTGGCGAGAGACATCCCTTGAAAAGGGTAGGTCAAACAAGCGACATTGTGAATGCTGCCTTATATTTGCTCAATGCTTCGTGGGTTACAGGACAAATAATGCCTGTTGACGGAGGCATGCAAGCAATGTAATAACATGGAAATTAAATTTTCACTTTCCGATATTGAAGCTTTTGAAAAACAAGATAGAACCAATTTAATTAATGGCTTATCTGGTTATAAATCTGCACATTTAATTGGTACCAAAAGTGTAAGTGGATTAAGCAATTTGGCCATCTTTTCATCTGTTGTGCATATTGGCGCAAACCCACCATTGATGGGCTTTGTGCACAGGCCTGCAACGGTTGAACGCCACACCTATGAAAACATCAAAGAAACAGGGCACTTTACCATTAACCATGTACCCATTGAGTTATACCAACAAGCTCACCAAACCTCAGCAAGGTATCCCAGAAACGAAAGTGAATTTGATGCATGCGGCTTTACGGAATTTTATGGTGAAGTTTTAACAGCTCCCTATGTTTTAGAAAGTCCGATTAAAATTGGCCTTACTCTTGAAGAAGAATTTTTTGTCAAATCAAACCAAACCATCATACTCATTGGCAAGGTGCAGGAGGTTTATCTTGCGCCAGAATTTATTTTAGAATCGGGCGTTTTAAACCTCAGTGCTGCAAGAACCCTTATTGTACAAGGATTAGAAACCTATTATAAATCAGAAAAAATAGGTACATTGCCTTATGCAAAACCCAATTCAACAGTTTAAAAATATGAAATCTAATTTGATGGTATGCTGTTTACTATTTATTGGCATCAGTTGTCAATCGCAAACAGAGAAAAAAAACACAACTAAGAAACAAGAAACTACAATGACTACAATAAATGAACAAAATTTAGATTCTGCTATTTTTGGCGCAGGATGCTTTTGGTGTTTGGAAGCCATTTATCAAAGAATTGATGGCGTTGAAAAGGTAATATCAGGCTATAGTGGCGGATTCATCAAAAACCCTCCATACCGCGAGGTTTGTGAGGGAACCACTGGTCATGCCGAAGTGTGCAAAATTATGTATGACCCTAAAAAAGTAAGCTTCGAAACCTTGCTTTCTGTGTTTTGGCAAACGCATGATCCTACAACTTTAAACAGACAAGGAAATGATATTGGCACGCAATACCGTTCGGCTATATTTTATGTGAATGAAGAACAAAAAGAATTAGCAGAAAAATACAAAAAAGATTTGGATGACAGCGGTGCGTTTAAGAATCCAATTGTAACAGAAATAACAGCCTATACTAAGTTCTATTTGGCCGAAGATTACCACCAAAACTATTATAACCAAAATAGCTCTCAATCGTATTGCCAATTTGTGATTGCACCCAAATTGGAAAAGTTTGAAAAGGTATTTGGCGAGAAATTGAGGAAGAAATAGTTATAAATTAGTTGGCTTAAAGTTTTATTCAATATGAGTTTCTTTTGAAATTTGCTTGAATTACAATTCCTTTGCACCATGATTCAACGCATTCAATCGGTATTTTTACTCATTATCATCATCATTGCTGCGGCACTTTGTGGCATCAATGTTTTACACTTGGTTTATGTTGAACCAGAGAGTAAAACCACAGAATATGTACTCAACTTGTTTTATTTCAACAAGCTAGAAAATGGCATTTTAATAGAAAGTAACCTACAATACGGTTTGATCCTACTAGTCTCGATCATTATTGGGTTAAGTGCCTATATCTTGATGAACTTTAAAAATAGGATCAGGCAAATGAGCTTTACACAAATTAATTTATTGGCAATCATTAGCTTAATTGGAACATTTGCTGTTAAAGCCTATTTGTTTATTCCCAATTTTAGCTCCGAAAAAATGATGCTCTCGTCGATGATAGGAATTACCTTATTACTTTTCATGCTTTACTTGAACGTGAGGGTTTACTTTTTAATCAAAAAAGACGAAGATTTGGTAAGGAGCGCCGACCGTATTCGTTAATAAATCTAGTAAACCGGATTCCTGAAGAACCATTTTAATCATGGCATCTACGGGATTTTTTTATTTTTACTCTTAAAATCAATACTCACTTTTTGTGTTTTCGATTATTCTTTCTTTTCAATTCTTATATTCGCAGCTACTTATGGCGCAAAAACCAAGTTTACCGCAAGGCACCCGCGACTTTAATCCATTAATGGTTCAGCGCAGGAAATACCTTTTAAACATCATTGAAAAGGTATTTAAGAAATATGGCTTTATGCCATTAGAAACACCTGCGATGGAGCAACTCAGCACCCTCACTGGCAAATATGGTGATGAGGGCGACCAACTGCTCTATAAAATTATTAACTCAGGAGATTACTTTAAAAAGCTAATTGAATTCCAAAGTAAAACTACAAGTCATGAAGAATTGGATCAAACATATTTGCCTTCTGTTGATGGCAAAGTTGCCAATTTAGATGCCAAAATTAGCCTCCCTTTTATTGCAGAAAAAGGCCTACGTTATGATTTAACAGTGCCCTTTGCAAGGTTTGTGGCAATGAACAGAAACGACATTACCCTACCCTTCAAACGCTACCAAATGCAGCCTGTTTGGCGCTCGGATCGCCCCCAAAAAGGACGATACCGCGAATTTTGGCAGTGCGATGCAGATGTGGTTGGAACCGATAGCTTATTGAATGAAGCTGAACTTTTAAAAATTTATGATGAAGTATTTGCAGAGCTTCAAATTCCTGTAGTGATCAAAATAAATAACCGCAAACTACTCAATGCGCTTGCACAGCATATTGGTGCACAAGAAAAGTTTATAGATATTACCGTTGCCATTGATAAATTGGATAAAATTGGATCAGATGGTGTAAAAAATGAGCTGATAAAATCTGGTTTAAATGAAACACAATGTGCAAGTATCCTTCATTTTTTATCATTAACAGATTTAAACAACCCTATTGAGCAAATAGAAGAAATGCTAGGGCACATTGAAGATGGCAAACTTGGATGCATGGAACTCAAAAAAGTACTTCATTTTTTAAACACCCTTCAAACCAAAAACGAAATAAAAATTGATGTCACACTTGCCCGTGGATTAAGCTATTATACCGGCGCCATTGTAGAGGTTCAAGCAAATGCTGGCACATTTAAATCGAGTATTGGCGGTGGCGGTAGGTACGATAACCTAACTGGCATTTTTGGATTACCAGGAATATCTGGAGTTGGCATTTCATTTGGCCTTGATAGAATTTATGATGTGATGGAAGATTTGGGATTGTTTCCATTAGGGTTAAAAGCTAATGATACCAAAATATTGTTTTGCTACTTTGATGACGAAACCCAGCAAAGGGCTTTAGAACTTTGCGCGGAGTTAAGAGCAAACGGAATTGCCGCAGAAATCTATCCAGATATTACCAAAAAAATCGGCAAACAATTAGAGTATGCCAATAAATTAAGCATTGAATATGCTTGTATCATTGGCTCTAATGAATTGGCCACTGAAAAATACCCATTAAAAAATTTATTAAGTGGCGTTCAAACTGAAGTTACAAAAACAGAATTAACAAAAATTATCTAGTAATGAGTTCCATATTTGAAATTACCCATGAGCTGAGTCTTAACGATGTTGAGAAAATTTTAGCCAATGACTTAAAACTAAAGCTCTCCGATAAAACAAGAATTGACATTGAAACTTGTCGGAACTATTTAGACAAAAAAATGGCCAACAATAAGGCTCCTATTTATGGCGTAAATACTGGTTTTGGATCTTTGTGCGATACAATAATTTCAAATGATGAGTTACAAACTTTACAGGAAAATCTTCTTCGTTCCCATGCTTGTGGAGCTGGGGACTATGTAGAGATAGAAATCATTAGAATCATGCTTTTATTGAAAGTTCAATCTTTGGCTTTTGGCCACAGTGGTGTAAGTGTGGCAACTGTTGAAAGGTTAATCCACTTTTTTAATAACGATATATTTCCAATAGTATATGAGCAAGGATCATTAGGAGCCAGCGGCGATTTAGCCCCTCTCGCACACTTGTGCCTGCCATTAATTGGTGAAGGTAAAGTATGGATGGACAATGGCGAAGGTTTTGAAAGAATTGAAGCCAAGGTTATTTTAGAAGAGATGGGTTGGGAGCCAATAAAATTGCAATCAAAAGAAGGCTTAGCACTTATCAATGGAACACAATTTATGAGTGCCTTTGGCATTTATATTTATTTCAGGGCTTTTCAAATAATGACTTGGGCGAATTTTATTGCTGCTAATTCAATAGATGCTTTTAACGCGCGGTTAGACCCATTTCATCCTGAATTACATAAACTACGTCCCTACAACGGACAAGTAGATACGGCTAATTTAATACGATACTTTTTAAAAGACAGTAAAATTGCACTTGAAGATAAACCCCAAGTACAAGACCCTTATTCTTTTCGCTGCATTCCCCAAGTTCATGGTGCATCCATGGATGCATTTGCTTATTTTAAAGAGACTGTAACCAGGGAGATCAATTCGGTTACTGATAATCCAAATATTTTCCCTCATTTAGATAAGATTATTTCTGGAGGAAATTTCCATGGACAGCCCCTTGCTTTGGCTTACGATTTTATGGCACTTGCATTGTCTGAGCTAGGAAATATCTCGGAAAGAAGAACTTTCCAATTGATTTCAGGAGCGAGAAACTTGCCACCATTCTTAACAGCAAATCCAGGTTTAAATTCAGGCTTCATGATTCCTCAATATACTGCTGCTAGCATTGTGAGCCAAAACAAACAATTATGCACACCTGCAAGTGTAGATAGCATTGTGAGTAGCAACGGACAAGAAGATCATGTAAGTATGGGAGCCAACTCTGCTACCAAACTACTGAAGATATGTTATAACCTAGAAACCATTCTGGCTATTGAATACATGAATGCAACCCAAGCGTTGGAATTCAGGAGACCAAGTCAAAGTTCTAGTATCATTGAAGATAAATTAGCGCTATATAGAAAAGTAGTTCCTAGCCTAGAAAACGATAGGTATTTGTATGACGATATTCAAAAAACTAGAGAATTTATCACCACACAAAGACTAATTTTACAAACAGATCATCTAGGTGATTTAAACGAATTATAAAATGGATATTTTATTAAATAACGATATCAAAGAACTCATTGAAATTGCCATAAGGGAAGATGTAGGTAGCGGTGATCATAGTTCTTTGGCGTGCATACCTGCTGATAAAATTGGAAAAGCATATTGTGTTGCCAAACAAGATGGGGTAATTGCAGGGATAGAATTAGCTGACTATATTTTTAAAAGAATTGATTCTGATATTGTTTACCATCCTTTAAAAAAAGATGGTGATACAATTAAATCTGGCGACCGCATTTTCGAGGTAATTGGTTCAGACATTAGCATACTGACTGCAGAAAGATTGGTGCTCAATTTTATGCAAAGACTAAGTGGTATTACAACCATGAGTTACAACATCAATTTGCTTTTAAAAGATTACCATACCACCGTTTTAGATACCAGAAAAACTACTCCAGGAATGCGCCTGCTAGAGAAATGGGCCGTTAAAATTGGTGGTTGCGACAATCACCGCATTGGCTTGTACGACATGATTATGCTCAAGGATAACCACATTGATTTTGCTGGAGGTATAAAACAAGCTATAGAAAAAACACATCAATACTTAAAATTTAAAGGTTTGAACCTACCCATTGAAGTAGAAACAAGAAGTCTAGAAGAAGTGCAACAAGTATTGGAAATTGGCGGAATTAACAGGATAATGCTGGATAATTTTACACCTGAACTACTTGCAGAGGCAATTAAATTAATTGATAAACGCTTTGAAACCGAGGCTAGTGGGGGAATTACCATGGATACCATTACCGCGTTTGCCGCAACTGGTGTAGACTTTATTTCTGTTGGCGCCCTCACCCATTCGGCCAAAAGCATTGATTTAAGCATGAAAGTAGAAGGTTAAAATTTGAGGCAGCTCCTGCTATTTTTGAGTGAATTTTATGATTAGGAAATTTGAAAAAAAACAAGATATTTGCTAGTAAACAAATCAAAAAAGAATGAAAAAATTATTTAAAAGCTCCTTAACAATTATTTTAGGACTATCCTTAATCATTACTGCATGTAAGAAAGAAGATTCTAGTAATGGTAGTGGTGGCAATAACACTGGATCATCCATTTCTAATGAACAAAAATCTACTGTATTTTATTTTGGAGGAACATGGTCTGCAAATTCAGGTAGTTTTGGTAAACCAGCTAAAGAGCAAATTAAAACTGCAGTTGGTGCAAAAGCAAATATCATTTCTTGTCAACTTAATAGTACAACTAAAGATTCAATGAATTGCATTGAGGCAGATTCTCTTGCATTATTATTTAATATTACTCAAATTTCAAATACTTATGTTGGAGGCGCAGATACTACCTTTTTTGGCTTTCTAGGTTCAGCAACAAGTGGCACATCTATTATTAGCTTTATAAACGCACAAACAGCAAAAACAGCTAAAGCAAATTGTGCATTAACTTTAAAAGAAAATGATGGATTACTTTCAGTAACAGCAAATGGCCAATTTTTTAATGATGCAACTGGAGAATATTTAATTTCTTGCTATTTGCTAGAAGATAAATTAAAATATATCCAAACTTCCGATGCTAGTGCTGAAAAAAACATCCATTATGGTGTATTAAGAGCTAAGTCTGGAAATCTTTTGGGAACAACCATTGCTACAAATCCAAAAAGTGGAGATAAATTTACTAAGGAGTTCACCTCCTTCTTTATTGAGCCTAGGTTTGTGAAAGCAAATATGGCTGTAGTGGTAATTATTTGGAAAAGAACATCAACTGGCAGAGTGATTTGTAATAGCTCTTACGCTCATTTATAAAACAGACTAAATTCTTCAATAAAAAAAAGACCAGCACCAAAGTGCTGGTCTTTTTTTTATGTTTGTACCAGATGTGGAAACCCTATCTCAATGGATTTAAAATATACCTTCAATTAGAGCGATCTTTATCAGAGAACTCTATTGAGGCTTATCTCCACGATGTAGAAAAATTGATCCAATACTTGGCTATTGAAAACATCAACCTTGCACCCGACCAAATTAAGCTCGCTCATTTACGTAAATTCATTGAATACCTGAACCAATTAGGATTAGAAGCGAATAGCCAAGCTAGAATCATTTCTGGTATCAAAGCATTTTACAAATACCTCCTCATGGAGGATGAAATTAAACAGAGTCCTGCCGAATTATTAGAAGGCCCCAAATTGAGCAGAAAATTGCCAGATGTATTAGAGGTAACTGAAATAGATGCCATGGTGGCACAAATAGATTTAACTAAGTCTGAAGGGGTGCGCAACAAGGCCATTGTTGAAACCATGTTTAGTTGTGGATTGCGTGTGAGCGAAACAACTAACCTCAAAATATCTAATATCTCCTTTGATGAAATGTATGTGAAGGTTACTGGAAAAGGTAATAAGGAACGATTAGTACCGATAAGTGGTAGCGCATTAAACATCATTAAACTATACCAAGATGCAGTGAGAAATGCGCAAAAGGTAAAGCCAGGTTGCAATGATATACTTTTCTTGAACAGAAATGGCGGACAATTAAGCAGGGTGATGATTTTTTATATTCTAAAAGACCTTGCGCGAGCAGCAGGAATTACCAAAAATATTAGTCCGCATACCTTGCGCCACTCCTTTGCCACTAGCTTGGTAGAAGCAGGAGCAGATTTGCGCGCAGTTCAGCAAATGCTTGGTCATGAGAGCATCACCACCACCGAGATTTACACCCACTTAGATAGAGAATACTTGCGCGATGTGGTGACGCAGTTTCATCCGAGGAGTAATGGCAAAATGAGTAAATGAAAATTATCTACTTAAATAGTATGCTATTTTCTAACTTGCAACCATGAACCAAATTCTGTGGATAGCAATTGGTGGCGCAATAGGAGCTGTGCTTCGATACCTAATGGTAATGGGTGTTGCCAATTTATTTCCATTCGATTTTCCACTACCAACACTTTTGGTAAATGTCATTGGCTCTTTTGCCATTGGAGCCATATTTGCAGCTTGCAGTGGGGTAAATAATTTTATGGATACCATCAAACCATTTGTGATTATTGGCCTATTAGGAGGCTTTACAACCTTTTCTAGTTATAGCATGGAAACCATCATCTTGATTCAAAAAAGCGAAATATTTAGGGCATTTAGCTATATTATCTTAAGCAATGTTGTAGGCATTTCTGCCGCTTGGATTGGCTTTAAAATGTTTGAAGCATGAAAGGAATAGTGATCAAATCAACAGGCAGCTGGTACATGGTTAGGACCTCAGATGGCGCTGTTCATGCTTGTAGGTTAAAGGGGAAATTTAGGTTAAAAGGCATTAAGCATACCAACCCAGTAACGGTTGGCGACAAAGTTTCGTTTGAGTTTGAGCCCGAATCGCATAATGGGGTAATTGATGCAATTGAGGATAGAAAAAACTACATTATTAGAAAGGCAAATAACCTATCCAAGCAAACCCACATCATCGCGAGCAATTTGGATCAAACCATGCTCATTGTAACCTTGGCATTTCCTAGAACCTCCTTAGGTTTTATTGACAGGTTTATCATTACCTCAGAAGCATATCATATTCCTACTATTTTGGTATTTAACAAATGTGATTTAATGACCGGTGAAATTGAAAGCATATTGGACCATACCATACAATTATACCAAGGAATTGGCTATCAATGCCTCAAAACATCTACCATAAGTGGCGAAGGAATTGAAGAATTGAAAGCTGCATTAAAGGATAAAACATCTTTGTTAAGTGGGCACTCAGGGGTTGGCAAATCAACCTTATTAAATTTTGTTGAACCCACACTCAACATCAAAACCAAAGCCATTTCGAACTATTCATTAAAAGGACAACACACCACCACATTTGCAGAAATGCATCCATTGAGTTTTGGTGGTTATATTATAGACACACCTGGAATTAGGGAGTTTGGATTGGTAGATTTTAAAGATGCTGAGGTGAGTCATTATTTCAAAGAAATGCAACCCATTATAGGCCAATGTAAATACAATAATTGCAAACATGTAAATGAGCCAGGATGCGCCATACAACAAGCTGTAACGGAAGGAAGAATTAGTGAGGAGCGTTTCAGTAGTTATTTGAGCATTATCAGCAACGAAGATATTTATGAATAGTTGAAATGAATTATGAGGGCACTGATACAAAGAACCACAGCAGCATCGGTGAAGGTAAATAACACCATCATTGGCTCCATTGAAAGTGGATTGCTCATTTTAGTAGGAATAGAAGAAGCAGATAACCAAGACGACATTGTTTGGCTCAGCAATAAGATTATTAATTTAAGAATATTTGCAGATGAAAATGGGCTGATGAATAAAAGTTTGAAAGACACCAATGGAGAGATTTTAGTGGTTAGCCAATTTACCTTGCATGCAGATACGAGAAAAGGAAACCGACCATCATACATCAAAGCAGCCAAACCAGAAATTGCCATTCCAATCTATGAGTTGTTTAAAACTCAATTAGCATCAGATTTAGAAAAGCCTATAGCCTGCGGTGAATTTGGAGCAGATATGAAAGTTAGTTTAATCAATGATGGTCCGGTTACCATTTGGATAGATACAAAAAATAAATCATGAGCATAACAATTGAACAAGCACAACAACAAGTCGACGAATGGATTAATACCATTGGAGTAAGGTACTTTAATGAATTAACCAATACAGCCATTTTAATGGAAGAAGTTGGAGAGGTGGCACGCATCATGGCCAGAAAATACGGTGAACAATCTTATAAAAAATCTGATGAAAGTGTTGACTTAGGAGACGAAATGGCCGATGTTCTTTGGGTGCTTATTTGCCTTGCAAATCAAACTGGAATAAACCTAACAGAAGCCTTTGAACGCAACTTGGAAAAGAAAACTAAGAGAGATTTTGAAAGGCATAAACTAAATTCAAAGCTGTAAAAGCATTAAATAATATGGGTACATAGAAGAATAGTTGTAAGCACAATATTAAAAACTAAAATCTATATCTCGCTATAAGTATATAAAAAAACATAGATTTAGCGAGTTATAAAACTTACTACACAAACAAACAATCCATTTTAAGATTAGATTGTAGGAGTTCATTGGCATATGCATTCTCTTTAACACCATAGGTAGAAAGCATACAAAGATGGATAGCACTTTTGGTTTTTGTTTCCGACTTTAGCAATCCAATTTTATTGCGCAAATTATTAGCATAAGATTTATCAATTAAAAATTCATTTACAGAAAATTTCATTTCACAAAGTGTAATTACTTGATCTTTTCTGTCAATAAGTAAATCTATTTGAGCACCTATTTTAGCATTTCTGCTGCGCCAAGAAGCTACATTACTTTGAACACCATTAATCCCAAGTGCCATTTTAATTTGCGAAACATGTTGCAAAGCAACCATTTCAAAAGCATAACCAGCCCAACTTCTTTGTGCAGGAGTATCTTGGAGGTTTAACCATAAATTAGTATCAGAAAATCGCTTATTATTTAAAAATTTAAAATAAAATAGGGTATAAAAATCTATGAGTTGATAAAGTGTATCCTTACTTTGCTTTCCAAAAGGAATGTACTTTCTAATAAAACCGCTCAACTCAAGTTCGCTTAATACTTTGCTTGCCCCACCCCCATTGGGAATATTAGCAAATGCTATAATTTCATCCCTAGTTAGTCCTTTTGCCTTTTTACTCAAAGCCGCAACCACAGAAATATGATTAAACGATTGCTTAAACAAAGAAGCATACAAATTATCAAATTCGGTATTCAACAAACCATCTTCTACAAAACACAATTCATTGATTACTTGTGCGGCACTTTTACCCTTCTTTACAGCATTCATATAAAACGGAATCCCACCCATTACCATATAATTCTCTAAAATTTGATACCTATTCCACTTTATCCCTTTTGCTTGGTAATACAAGGCAGTTTCGGCTAAAGTAAATGGAAAAATCTTCATTTTACAAGTTACCCTATTGTGTAAACCTCCCTTGTTATTAATAAGAACATTGAGCATCCATGAGGCAGCAGAACCACATACAATCAATAATATGTCTTTTCGAGCCGATGCCCAGCTGTTCCAGAAATGCTCCAATGCCTGAATAAAATTAGAACGAGGAGTATCTAGCCATGGCAGTTCATCTAAAAAAATAAGCTTCTTTTTATGTTTACTTTTCTCTAACAAATAAATCAATTGTTGAAAGGCTTCAAACCATGTTTGAGGAATCGGAAACTCCTTATTGGTAGTTTGATACCTCAAAAGAGCCGCATGAAAATTAAGCAACTGCTGAGATAAATTGGCTTGAGCCAAGCCAGTTAATTGAAAATTAAAATTATTGGTAAATGTTTCTCTAATCAAAAAAGTTTTACCAACTCGCCTTCTACCATAAACGGCTACAAATTCGGATTGCTTCGACTTATGCAAACTTCCAAATTGTTCAATTTCCTTTACACGGCCTATAATAGTTGTTGCCATACAATATTTATAAATCGCTACAAATATAAATAAAATACAATATTTAGCAATTTATAAATCTATAATTCGCTAAATATATTAAATTTTAAATAGATTTAGCGAGTTATAAAAATTTACTGGATCAAAATACTACATAGGAAAATCCCATCCCCAAATCTTGTGGTTAAAAATATTTACAGTATTTAGCTAAAAAAAGGGATTGCCTTAGCGAGATGTCTATACAGAATAGTAGGCACAAAAAAGGGCAAGCTTACTGCATCGCACTGCTACAACCTCACGCCCTTGCTCCATTCCTGACCTGGGGGATTAGAGGGAGCTAGTCGTACAGGGCTCACCCAAGCGCAAAAGTAGGTTTTTAGACTTTACCATGCAAACAAAAGTTGGCTTTTAGCTTTTGGCCTTTGGCAATTAGCCATTTAGCATCAGTTTATAAGGCTGATAACCCTTGATTACTATGCATTCTGCTTACTTAATGTTTGCAAATAGCCTTTGGTAATTATGACCGATTATGTATCATTGCATTAAATAACTGCCAGGTGCTATTAGCCAAAAGCCAATAGCAAAAGGCCAATAGCAAAACATGAATAACCTAGTTACAGAACTTCACAGTCGTTTAGAGAAAATAGCACAAGGTGGAGGCGCAAAAGCTGCCGCCAAACAAAAAGAAAAAGGCAAAATGCTTGCCCGCGAACGTGTTGCCTATTTGCTAGATGAGGATAAACCGCAAATAGAAATAGGCGCAATAGCAGGTTATGAAATGTATGCTGAACATGGTGGTTGTCCTAGTGGTGGAGTTGTAGTTGTTATGGGTTATGTTAGCGGCAGACAATGTATTGTAGTTGCTAACGATGCCACTGTTAAAGCTGGTGCTTGGTTTCCTATTACTGGCAAAAAGAACTTACGTGCACAAGAAATATCCATCGAAAATAAATTACCTATCATTTACCTAGTTGATAGTGCTGGTGTTTACCTGCCCATGCAAGATGAAATCTTTCCCGACAAAGAACACTTCGGTAGAATTTTTAGAAACAATGCCGTCATGAGTAGTATGGGCATTACCCAGATTGCAGCTGTAATGGGCTCTTGTGTAGCTGGTGGTGCCTACCTTCCAATTATGAGTGATGAGGCCATGATAGTTGACAAAACCGGCTCTATCTTTTTAGCTGGCTCCTATTTAGTTAAAGCTGCCATTGGTGAAGATATCGACAATGAAACTTTAGGTGGTGCCTCAACCCATTGCGAAATTAGCGGGGTAACCGATTATAAATTTGAAAACGATGCTGCCTGCTTAGATAGGATCAAACGGATATTTGATAAAATTGGTGATTATGAAAAAGCTGGTTTTAGCAGGGTTGAACCCATAGCTCCTAAAAAATCAATGGACGATGTTTACGAAGCGGTAGCCAATTTCTCTAAACCATTTGATGTAATGGAAATTATTGAGCGCCTTGTTGATGCTGATACATTTGATCCATACAAAGATTTATATGGCAAAACCATCATTTGTGGTTATGCCCGCATTGATGGTTGGGCAGTAGGTATTGTGGCCAACAATCGCTTGGTGGTTAAGGCTAAAAAACCAAAACAAAGTGCTAGCGACAATCCAGTAGAAATGCAGATTGGTGGCGTAATTTACAGCGATAGCGCTGATAAGGCTGCCCATTTCATTATGAATTGTAACCAAAAGAAAATACCACTACTTTTCCTTCAAGATGTTACTGGATTTATGGTGGGTTCAAGAAGTGAACATGGTGGTATTATTAAAGATGGCGCAAAATTAGTAAATGCACAAGCAAACTCGGTAGTTCCAAAGTTTACTATCATTACTGGCAATAGCTATGGCGCTGGCAATTACGCCATGTGTGGCAAGGCATACGACCCACGACTTATTGCTGCTTGGCCAAATGCTAAAATTGCGGTTATGGGCGGTGCACAAGCTGCTAAAGTATTATTACAAATTGAGGAGGCAAGCTTAAAGGCAAAAGGCGAAGAAATAGATGAAGTAAAACACAAAGCTTTGTTGGATCAAATCACAGAAAGATACGAACGCCAAACTAGTCCTTACTATGCAGCCGCCCGCCTTTGGGTAGATGCCATCATTGACCCCAAACAAACCCGCACCTGGATTAGCATGGGCATTGAAGCAGCTAACCATGCGCCCATAACCAAAGAATTTAGGCCTGGTGTAATAAGGGCGTAAGCATTTTAGATCGATTTAGAGTAGGTTATTTTCCTTAGTTGGACAATAAAATAATTTTTAATAGAAGTATGAAAAGACAAAAAATCTTTGGTACTTGTAAGTTCAAATTAAGCCCTACTTTCTATGCCGTACTTAGGTCAAAAACAACATTGGATTAACAAGAAATTTCTGATAATTTCAATTACACTGGTTGCTATTTTTAGTGCCTTTTTCTTGTTTAATTCTAAAGTCAGTGCCAAAAAAAGAGGCAAAATAAACCCTGCTTTTGCAAGTTATATAAGTGCACATACCGCAGGTAGCATTTCCCGCGAATCTGCTATCCGCATTCAGTTCACAGCCAATTTTGCTGATAGCGCCATGATTGGCAAAGAAGCAACAGGATTTTCGTTTACTCCCAATATAAAAGGAGTAGCCTACTGGATTGATGCTGCCACAGTTGAATTTAAACCTGAAGAAATGTTGCCCTCTGGACAAGAATATGAAGCAGCATTTTCGCTCAAACAAATTACAGCAGTTCCTAAAGAACTAGAAGATTTTGAATTTGATTTTTCGGTAATTCAACAATCATTCGAGGTATCCTATCCAAATTTTGCATCAATTGATGGTCAAAAATTTATTTACCAAAGAGTAAGCGGAACCCTTACTACTGCCGATATTGAGGAGAGTAATAAAGTTGAAGAATTGCTTCAAGCCTCACAAGATGGCAAATCATTCAATGTTAAATGGGAACATGGTTCAAACAAAAAAACACATCGCTACATCATTGATAGCATCGTGCGAAAAAGCAGTGCAAGTGAGGTGTTAGTTCAATGGAATGGTAACGGTTTGAACCTAAACTTAAAAGGTGAACACAAGCTCATTATTCCTGCTCAAGGCGACTTTTCGGCTATCAATGCCAGAATGGAAAACGATGGGTCACAATACATCTCTGTTTACTTCTCAGATCCACTGATGCAGGCACAAGACTTAATTGGATTGATACATTTTGATAGAAGTTTGAAAGATGAAAATTCAAAACCAATTGAACTAAAATATATTATTACTGGCCAGGAAATTAAATGTTACCCCAATAGCACT
>Ga0209550_10000322_pt1 | contig 43191 bp, 29 predicted proteins | sample LauGreSuBDMM15SN_2_FD_187567 | JGI IMG/M metagenome (GOLD analysis project Ga0209550, IMG submission 187567) | Freshwater lake microbial communities from Lake Michigan, USA - Su13.BD.MM15.SN (SPAdes) (version 5) | ecosystem: Environmental > Aquatic > Freshwater > Lake | place: Lake Michigan...
ACTTCTTTCAGTAAAAAAAGAAACATCTGATGAAGGTAAAACGTTTGAAGAAATTGTAAGTCTTATAAAAGAAAGACAATTACAAAACAAAATTAATATAACAGATGAAATTGTAGATTACAGTAATTTATTAGAAATAAAATTAGGTAACCCAAAAGAGTTAGACCCACACATAATTGAAGGGTTTGTTGGCATTTCGGGTAATTCTTTGAGATATGAGAAATACAATTCAACGCAATCTGTAAATTTAAAATATATTGAACTTTATATTGGGGAAGATATTAACGGACACTACTTGGATTTCTTTGTAAAAAATAATATTGAATTATCTGAAGAGAATGTCCTTAATTTTAGACCACTTATATTAATTTATGCGGGATATAGACAATCGGGAGGTTCAGACGTTAAGAAAATATTCCAAGATTACATCAGTAGTACTATATTAAACGGATTACCTTTTACGTTTGTACCTGGAACAGGTGTAATACCATTTGCGTATCCATCAACCCCAGGGGCAAATTCAAGATACCAATTATTCATTAGTTTATTAATTCAACAATTTGGAAAACTAACAAATAAAGAACAAATCCAATCCATAGATTTTGTCGATGGGTATAACAATAGAAATTTAAAAATTGAATTATATAATTTCTTCAAATCATTTAATGATAAATGGTCATCTGGTAATTCAATAGGTCAAAGATTGTTAATGGAAGAATTCTTATTTTTAGACAAGGCAAATAAAGATATTGGAGATAAAGCATACTTGAACTTAGATAGATTTACATCAATTATAGACCCTAAAAACGATAAGGCAAGTTTATATAGTTCAATATCTATGTTAATACAAGGTAGTGGTTTTGATATGAGAACGTTACCAGCATATGTTAATTTTTACGGTAACGGTTTGACTACCACAAGTAAAATCACTCCATCACATAAAGTTGCAAATAACTTATTTGGAACATTCTTGGAAGTTGATTACCAAGAATCGTCCCCCAAAACCGTTGTTCAATTTGCGGGACCTACATCTAAACGTCCTTCAGATATGAATAAAAACTATAGATTTAGTGATGATAGTTTTAACATATCAGATGTTAATAACAATCCATTAATTGTAACGTTACCTAAAATTTTTGACGTTGAAAATTTATCAAAATCAAATAAGGTGGTTGCGTTTGAGGTTAGCTTTGGTGATCAAAACCAAAGCATATTTAAAGGCGTTACTTTAGATCAATCCACAATTAAGAATACGTCAGAATCTTTTGTTGTGTTGGAAAACTTAGCGAGGTCCGAATCGGGTGCGGGAACGTATAATGTTGATATTGGGTTATTCGATTATTATAGACAGGCATCTTACAGTTGTGAGGTTACTTGTATGGGTAATGTTATGATTCAACCAACAATGTTCTTTTATTTAAAAAACATTCCTATGTTCCGTGGTTCATATTGGATTACTGAAGTTAGTCATAGTATTAGAAATAATTCAATTACAACGACATTTAAAGGAAGTAGGATACCTCAAGCAACTCTACCTGACCCAGAGGATTCATTCGTTTCAAGTTATAAGTCACTATTTGATAAATTACTTACAAAGGCGAAAACAACAACAGACGCAATTAATTCTGGAACAGTAACAACAGAACAACCGTTGTCAATTCCAGGTAAAGGTGATTTTACAATTGATAAGGGTACAATTAAAATATCAGGAGAGGAACAATTGTTGGAGTCTGGAATTACATCATATGGTATTCCATATAATGGATTTAACAATGAGAAATATATTCAAAAGGTTAAATATAAAGATGGAGATTGGTACAGAGCAGTGGTTGCTAGAATGGGATCGGAGATAAATCCAATTGCTGACGATACCCATATGGCTATTGTTAGTAGATTTAAAAATCAAGTCGTTACCGATAAAGATGGTAAAGGTGGGTTAACTTGGGGTGAACTTAAGAATTATTCAAAAACTGAAAATTTCTATTCAACTAAATTTATATTACAAAGTAACATTACCCCCGACCGTATTGGAACAGGTGTAACTAAATTCTTAAACCCAGATGACGGTACTAGTAAGACTATAACCCCATCATATTCTTTAAATAGAACGATAGTGGGTACACCGTTTAAAGCTCAGGGACCAGTTAATATAGGACCAAATGTGAACGGATATGGTATAGCCCTATCGGATTCACTTATGAAATTATTAAACACTCACGAGGGTAGAGTTATCTATTTTACGATTGAATAAGAATATTAAGAATAATGTGATATTTATAGGTATATCTTAAAAATTATGGAAAATAATAAAATGAACGACAGTATTAATCAATTCTTAAATCCAAAACAAGTTAAAAATGTTTCTAATGATGGAATGGAAAGAGAAGAATGTGATATGTTAACAGGAGAATGTTACACTATCAGAGAAAAAGACGGTATAGTTGAAAGAATAAATAAAAAATATATTACCAACGACGGTAGACAATTATTACAAGATTAAAACTATGTTAGAGAAAAAATTACACGACGAGTTGAAGCGTTATAGACAAATCAACAAATATGGTTCTAAGATGATTATGGAACAAGAAGTTCCAGAACCACCTATTGATCCAGCGGCACCAATCGACCCCGCAGCACCTATTGACCCAGCGGCTCCAGTTGATCCTGCAGCTCCAATCGATGCGGCAGGAGCGGCACCAGCGGACGGAGGTACTGAAGAAATTGATATTACTGATTTAGTTAATATGACTAAAAGTATTAAAAACAATATCGATGACAATAAAGCAGATCACGTATCTGTTTTAAACAAAATGGACGATGTGTTCAGTAAGTTAACAGACCTTGAAGCTAAATTAGGTGAAATGGACCAAGTGGTTGCTAAAATTGACCAATTGGGTGCACAAGTACAACAAATGAAACCAGAAACACCTCAAGAAAAACTTGAGATGCGTTCTTTGGATTCTTATCCATTCAATCAAAGACCTAATGATTTCTTTAACCAAAAACAAGGTGAAATGAGAGCTTCTGGTAAAAATGAGTACGTTTTAACAAAACAAGACGTTCAAGACTACTCACCAGATACCATAAAAACGTCCTTTAACTCAGACCAAGAAGAAAATGAATTTAAGTTCTAATGTAAACTTTTTATTAGGTTTACAAATACAAATGAAGATTAACCATTGGCAGACCAAAGGGTATGCTAGGCACAACGCATTTGGTGGATTTAACGATTCATTAAGTGATTTAATCGATAGATTTGTTGAGTCTGCAATGGGAAAATATGGTAGATTTACTTTAGATGATGAAACTAAATCAATTCAATTGAGTAATCTTTCGGAATTAGATATGAAAGGATTAGTTAATACAGTTAGAGAATCTTTAGTACAGATGTCAGAACAATTTGAACCATCAGATACCGACTTATTAAACATTCGTGACGAAATGTTAGGAGAATTAAATAAATTATCTTATCTTTTAACATTGGAGTAAAAAACCAAAAAACTTTTTTTAAAAAACTTTAAGCTGGATTTCGTAATCCGGCTTTTTTTATCTATATTTTATCTATAACAGTTTATAACTTTAAAAAAAACAATTATGTCAACATTTGATGCAGTACTAGCACAGTACGAGAAAAACAAGAACGCCACAAGTGGCAATGCAAACAGAGTATCCCAAGAGGATAGAATGAAGAAGTATTTCGTAACGATACTTCCTAAAGGTTCAAAAGGTGAAGAGAGAAGAATTCGTATTCTTCCTACACCAGACGGTTCATCTCCATTTAAAGAGGTGTACTTCCACGAAGTTCAGGTGGACGGAAAATGGGTTAAATTATACGACCCAAAACAAGAAGGTAAACGTTCCCCATTAAATGAGGTTCACGAAGGATTAATGATGACAGGTGTTGAGTCTGACAGAGAATTGGCTCGTCAATACCGTGCACGTAAATTCTATATCGTAAAAGTTATCGATCGCGACCAAGAACAAGACGGTCCAAAATTTTGGAGATTTAAACACAACGCTAAAGGAGATGGTATCTTAGATAAAATCTTCCCAATCTTTAAAAACAAAGGTGACGTTACTGAAACTCAAAAAGGACGTGATTTAATTATTTCTTTGACCTTAACTAAAGCGGGTACAGGTAAAGAGTACACATCTATCAATTCAGTAATTCCTGAAGATATGGGTCCTTTACACGAAGATGAAAATGTGGCTAAAACTTGGTTAGAAGACGAATTGACTTGGTCAGACGTTTATTCTAAGAAAAGTGAAGACTACTTAGAAATGGTCGCTAAAGGTGAAATTCCACGTTGGGATAACGAATCAAAAAAATGGGTTTCAAATTCTTCAAATGAAGAAACTATCGGAACACAAAAAGTTTCAACACCAGTGGTTGATCCACAGGATGAGGCTGAAGTAGACGAAGACCTTCCTTTCTAATTAATTCATAGGATGTCCCCGACATTGGTGTCGGGGACATCTTTATAAAAAAACAATAATATGGCAGCAATTAAAAAAAACGATTTCTCTTCTATGAAGAAGAAATTCTCAAAAGAAGCAGAGTACAAACCAGATCGTTTTTTAGATTTGGGAGACGCGTTTTTAGATGCAACAGGAATACCAGGTCCAGCAATTGGACATATTAATATGTTCTTAGGACATAGTGATACTGGTAAAACTACGGCACTTGTGAAAGCGGCGGTCGACGCACAAAAGAAAGGAATTCTACCTGTGTTTATCATTACAGAACAAAAATGGAATTGGGATCACGCGGTGTTAATGGGATTTAATAAAGAAGATGATTTCTATCTCTTCAATAGCGACTTCGATTATATTGAACAGATTACTGATTTTATTAATGAAATATTGGTAGCACAAGAAAAAGGAGAAATTCCTCACGATATTTTATTCTTATGGGATTCAGTTGGTTCTGTTCCTTGTAAGATGACGTTTGAAGGTAAAGGGGGTAAACAACACAATGCTTCGGTTCTTGCGGATAAAATAGGTATGGGTATTAACCAACGTATTTCAGGTTCAAGAAGAACAGATAAACCACATACAAACACTCTTATCATTGTTAACCAACCTTGGGTTGAATTACCAGACAATCCTTATGGACAACCAAAGATTAAAGCAAAAGGTGGGGAGGCTATTTGGTTAAACTCAACTTTAGTATTCTTATTTGGTAATCAAAAAGGTGCGGGTATAACAAAAATTAAAATAACAAGAAATAAACGTGATGTAAACTTTGCAAGTAGAACTAAAATTTCTATTATGAAGAACCACGTTAATGGTATTGGATTTGCAGATGGAAAGATAATGGTAACTCCTCACGGATTTATGAGAGCAAAAGAACCCGCTGAAGAAAAAATATCTATCCAAGAATACGCAAAAGAAAATTTAGACTATATCAGTAAATTATTCGGAGAGAAAGTTATTGATGTTAGTGAACTAGGATTCAAATCAGAAATATCGTCAGACGATGACGAATAAATTATACTAAATGTCGGTTTTACTCGTTGATGGAGACAATTTACTTACGATTGGTTTTTATGGTCTCAAAAACCATTTCTACAAAGGAAAACATATTGGAGCAATATACCATTTTGTTAATACTCTTAGAAGATCATTTGAGACGTACCATTTAGACAAAATCGTAGTATTTTGGGATGGAGAAAATGGTTCTGACTCAAGAAAGAAGTTCTATTCTCAATACAAAGAGAATAGAAGGTCTAGATTAAGAAGTGATGAAGAAATTAATTCATACCAATATCAAAAGCAACGAGTAAAACAGTATTTAGAAGAAGTCTTTGTTAGACAAGGAGAATTCGAATTTTGTGAGGCGGACGATTGTATTGCATTCTACACTCAAAATTCCCCAACTGAAAACAAAACAATTTATTCTGGAGACGGAGATTTAACACAACTAGTTTCTGAACAAACCCAAATTTACAACCCCTCACATCAAAAAGTATATAAGAAAAACGACACCATAGTTTACAATCACGAAGAAATTCTAATTGAAAATGTAATCTTGGTTAAGATGTTGTGCGGTGACCCATCAGACAATATTGCGGGAATTAAGAATATGGGTATTAAAAGACTTATAACTCTTTTTCCTCAAATTAAAAACGAACCTCTTACTATTGAAGATATTAGAGATAAAACTAATGTTCTGTTTGAAGAAGATAAGGATAATTGGTTAATCAAAAATCTTCTAACAGGTGTAACAAAACACGGTGTATTTGGTGAGGAGTTCTATGAGGTAAATAAAAAGATAGTTAGCTTGGATGAACCGTTTTTAACTGATGACGCGAGAGAGACAATTATGTCACTTATAAATGAAAATTTGGACCCAGAAGGAAGGTCTTATAAAAATACTATGAAAATGATGATGGAGGATGGACTATTTCAACTGTTACCCAAATCAGATGATGCTTGGATAAAATTCTTCAACCCATTTCTTAGATTAACAAGAAAAGAAAAAAATAAAAGGACGATAAAAATTAAAAACAATTATGAGTAACTATCAACAAGAAATCACAAAATTTGAATTTTTGCTTAGCTTAGGTGGAAACATCGTATGTCAGAGATTCTTCAACGTAAAAGACCACGTTGAGCAAGCGCGTAGATCGATGGATCTTCACTATTATGTAAAAAATATTTGTGAAGAAATAAGTGAAGATTTGAAAATGAAAACTTCCGACTATCTATGTGAAAATCAAAATTATTTCCTCAATTCAGAGTTTGTGGAAGATGAGAATGAGAAGGAAAGAGAACACTTTTTATTGGAAATTAAACTTGGAGACGACGTATTTATTTCTAGAATATTTCCCGCATATTTCTTTCATCCGAAGGTTAGATATACGGTTGACATTCGTCCAAAACTAAAAAGAGTTTTGTCAGATTTAACTGACATCTTGTCTTCAGAAGAATTGGAAACAGTATATTTGCAATATCAACTTTAATAAACTTATATCATAAATTATGCAGCAGGAGAAAAATTTCGGGTTTCTTGGATTTTCCTTTCAACAATCACTCATCAGGTCGGTTATTGAAGACAAAAAATTTGGAGAAACAATCATAGACTTTCTAGACAGTAAGTATTTTGACAACAATTCATTTAGATACATTGTAGAAAATATCAAAGAATTATACGTTACGTATAACAAACTACCAGATTACCATACTCTATCACAGAAAATAATGACAGAGTCAGGTACAAAGGATACAAACAGAGTACATTTAGATACTTTACAAAATATCAAAGATGATTCCAACGATACGTCATTTGTTAGGGATACCGCTCTTAATTTTTGTAAACAACAAAATTTAAAAAAGGAACTTAAAAACGTTCATAATATCATCGAAAGTGGTGAGTTTGAATCGTATAATAAGATTGAGGAAATCATTAAAAAGGCATTACAAGTTGGTATTAATGATGACCAAGCGGTTGATGTATTCCATAACATTGACCAAGCTTTGGAAGATAATTTTAGACTACCAATACCAACAGGAATAGCGGGTATTGACCAATTATTAAAAGGTGGGTTAGGTCGTGGAGAATTGGGTGTTGTATTGGCTCCAACAGGTACGGGTAAGACAACCTTACTTACTAAATTCGCGAACACAGCGTATAACCAAGGATTTAATGTTGTTCAAATTTTCTTTGAGGACAATCCTGGTAATATTAAAAGAAAACATTATACTATTTGGTCAGGTATTACTCCTGATGACCAACCCGCAAATGCGGAAGAAGTTAAAAGATTAGTTAAAGAGGCTGAAGAGAGATCATCAGGATCGTTAAAATTAATGAAATTTCCATCGGATAGTGTAACTGTTTCTCAAATAAAAAATATCGTTAGAAAAATGAAATCTGACGGACTTAAATTAGATTTGTTACTTATCGATTACGTTGATTGTATTTCAACCGATAAGAGTTTGAATGGAGAAGAATGGAAAGGTGAAGGTTCGGTTATGAGATCTTTAGAATCAATGACAAGCGAATTCGATATTGCTCTATGGACCGCTACACAGGGGAATAGAGAGTCAATTTCGTCAGAAGTAGTAACAGGTGACCAAATGGGTGGATCCATTAAGAAGGCTCAAATTGCTCACGTTATTTTGTCAATAGGTAAGACCTTAGAACAGAAAGAACAAAATCTTGCAACACTATCACTTTTAAAATCCCGTATTGGTAAAGATGGTGTTGTATTTAGTAACTGTAAATTCAATAATGAATATCTTGTTATTGATACAGAATCACAAAGTACCTTACTTGGTATGGAACAACAAAAAACTCAAAATAACGCAAACAGAGCCGCGGAAGCGTTCAAGAAGAGACAAGAATTACTTAACAATAATAAATAAACAAAATATGACCGAGAGAATCTTACAAGACAACCCAGGACGGTTTGTCCTTTTTCCAATTGAACATCACGATTTATGGAAATTTTATAAACAATCTGAAGCTTCCTTTTGGACTGCTGAGGAAATTGATTTAGGTCAAGATGTCACAGATTGGGAGAATAAATTAAATGAGGATGAAAAACATTTTGTTAAACACGTATTAGCATTTTTTGCTGCGTCTGATGGAATCGTAAATGAAAACTTAGCCATTAATTTTGTTAATGAAGTTCAATATACTGAAGCTAAATTTTTCTACGGATTTCAAATAATGATGGAAAACATTCACAGTGAAACCTATTCTTTGTTAATTGACACATTAGTCAAAGATAAAGAAGAACAACATTACCTGTTCAATGCGGTTGACACAATTCCAGCGGTTAAGAAAAAAGCGGAATGGGCACTTAAATGGATTAATTCAGAATCCTTTGTTGAAAGATTATTAGCTTTTGCTGCGGTAGAAGGTATTTTCTTTTCAGGATCATTTTGTTCCATTTTTTGGTTAAAGAAAAGAGGTTTACTACCTGGATTAACATTTTCAAATGAATTAATTTCAAGAGACGAAGGTATGCATTGTGATTTTGCTTGTCACATTTACAATAACCATATTGAAAATAAGTTAAGTGAAAAGAAAGTAAAAGAAATTATTTGTGGAGCGTTAGAAATTGAGAAAGAATTTATCTTAGAAGCTTTACCTGTTCGTTTAATTGGTATGAATTCAGACTTAATGTCTCAATACCTTGAATTTGTTACTGATAGATTATTAATGTCTTTGGGTTGTTCTAAAGTTTACAATTCAGAAAATCCATTTGATTTTATGCAGAATATCGCATTACAAGGTAAAACTAATTTCTTCGAGAAAAGAGTTGCCGAATATCAAAAGGCGGGAGTTAATAATGTTGCAACCGAAGATTTAGAATCCGCGTTTGACGAGGATATGGACTTCTAAAAATAGTATAAAGATGAAAGTAAAAAAAAGAGATGGATCCCTAGAGGAAATGAGATACGATAAAATAACACGTAGAATAAGTGTTTTCTGTAGTGATTTAAATTTAGAGTACATTGACCCAACGTTTGTTACATTAAAAGTAACACAAGGAATATATGATGGAATTTCAACAACAGAATTAGATGTGTTAGCTGCAGAGACTGCGGCGGCAATGGTTACCACTCATCCTGATTACTCTAAATTATCAGGTCGATTAGCGGTATCTAATTTACATAAGACAACACACAAAAAGTTTTCTCAATGTATTAAAGAATTATATTCTTTTGTTGAACCAAAAACTGGTAAAGAATCTTCATTAATTGATGAGGGTGTTTACAAATTTGTAATGGAAAACAGAGAATCTTTAGATGGCGCAATTCATCAAGAAAGAGATTTGGAGTTTGATTACTTCGGATATAAAACATTGGAACGTTCTTACCTTTTAAAGATTGGAGACAGAGTAGTTGAAAGACCACAATATCTGTATATGAGAGTTGCCGTTGGTATCTGTAAAGGTAATTTAGATATGGCATTAAGAATTTATGACGACTTATCTCAACACTTCTATACTCACGCAACCCCAACATTATTTAATGCGGGCACACGTAGAGCTCAAATGTCATCTTGTTTCTTAATTGGTAACAAGGGCGATGATATTGATGGTCTATTCGATACGATTAAAGATGTTGCCAAAATTTCTAAATGGGCGGGAGGTATTGGACTTCACGTTCACGATGTTCGTGCTAAAGGTTCTTACATTAAAGGAACAGGTGGACAATCAGACGGTTTACTACCAATGATGAAAACTTATAATGAAGTTGCTCGTTGGATTAATCAAGGAGGAAAACGTAAAGGTTCTTTTGCTGTTTATCTTGAACCTTGGCATTCAGACATTTTTGAATTTATTGATTTAAGAAAGAATCACGGTAAAGAAGAAATGAGAGCAAGAGATTTATTCTTGGCAATGTGGACTCCAGATTTATTTATGCAGAGAGTTGAACAAGATGGCGATTGGTCTTTATTTTCACCAGACGAAGCTCCAGGATTATCGGATGTATACGATTCACCAGAAGATAAGACATTTACTCGTTTGTTTGAACAATACGAAAAAGAAGGAAGGGCAAGAAAAGTTATCAAAGCGAGAAAGTTAATGGATGCAATCCTTACTGCTCAAATTGAAACAGGAACACCTTATATGTTATATAAGGATCCAGCTAACTACAAATCAAATCAAAAGAATTTAGGTACAATTAAATCTTCAAATTTATGTACTGAAATTATTGAATATAGTTCACCAACAGAACAAGCAGTTTGTAATTTAGCATCAATAGCTTTACCAAAATATATTATTAATGGTGAGTTTAATCACGATTTATTATATGAGTACACATATCAAGTTGTTAAGAATTTAAACAATGTAATTGATTTAAATTACTACCCAACAGAAGAAACCAAACGTTCAAACTTTAAACATCGTCCAGTTGGACTTGGTGTTCAAGGATTAGCAGATGTGTTCTGTATGTTAGGTTTACCATTTGAAAGTGAAGATGCTGATAAATTACAAACAGATATTTTCGAAACAATATATTTTGCGTCGATGACATCCTCTAAAGATTTATCTAAAGAGTTTGGTCCATATGAATCAATTGCGGGTTCACCAATCGAAAAGGGAATATTCCAATTTGAAATGTGGGGTAAAAAAGATAAAGATTTATCTGGTCGTTGGGATTGGAAATCTTTAAGAAAAGAGGTGGTAAACTATGGTGTTAGAAATTCATTATTAGTTGCTCCAATGCCAACAGCATCTACCGCACAAATTTTAGGTAACAACGAAGCGTTTGAACCATTTACAACCAACCTATATTCTCGTAGAACCTTAAGTGGTGAATTTATTATGATTAATAAACATTTGGTTAATGATTTATTAAAATTAGGACTATGGAGTGATACCATTAAGAATAAGTTGGTTATGGAGAATGGATCCGTTCAAAATATTCCTGAAATTCCTACGGAAATGAAGGAGGTTTATAAAACAGTTTGGGAAATGTCTCAAAAACGTGTTTTACAAATGGCGGCAAATAGAAGTATATTTATTGATCAATCACAATCTTTAAACCTATTTGTTGATAATGCAACTAAACCTAAATTATTAGCCGCCCATCTATTTGGTTGGAAATTAGGGTTAAAAACGGGTATGTATTATTTGAGAACAAGAGCGGCGGTAGACGCAATTAAAGGTTTAGGGGTTGACACATCAACATCAAAACCAATTGAAAAAACGTCATCAATAAACAATGTGGATGTGCCAACTAACAATACATTAATTAGTGAAAGAACACCTGAAGTCGTAATGACATCAGAAAGACCAACAGACTCACCATTCGAATGTGAGGGATGTGGTTCATAAAATTATAGGAAACTACATTAAATCCAACTTCGGTTGGATTTTTTATTTATTACCATTTTAGATTAGTTTATATTTATTTGATATGGCAACAACTTACGGTATAGATTTTCCATTTAGGAATAGTTTAAAGGGTGACTTCTTAAGGATGACGGAATCACCCGAAAGAGAAGTTCGTGCAAATTTGATTCATTTGTTATTAACGAGAAAGGGAAGTAGATATTATTTACCAGATTTTGGTACTAGATTATACGAATATATATTCGACCAAAACGATGTTGTCACTTTTGGTTTAATTGAGGACGAAATAAGAGAAAGTGTTAAAAAATATATTCCAAATTTAGATATTAATTCAATTAATGTGGTGTCAGCGGAAAATGACCCCGAAGAGACTAAATTATATTCACAACAAGAGGACGAAAGATTATTTAGAGTATCAGACGCCACAAGTAAACCATACACCGCAAAAGTAAAAATAGACTACACGGTTAATAACGGATCATTCACTTCGTCCGACTTTGTAATTATAAACATATAAAATGGCTAAAAAAATATCATACGCAACTAGAGATTTTGCGGGATTAAGACAGGAATTAGTAAATCTAACAAATGATTACTATCCAGATTTAATAAAAAATACTAACGACGCATCTATTTTCTCTGTGTTATTAGATTTAAACGCGGCTGTAGCGGATAACTTACACTTTCATATTGATAGAGTATGGCAAGAAACAATGTTAGATTTCGCGCAACAGAGACAATCCCTTTTTCATATTGCCAAAACATACGGTTTAAGAATACCTGGAAATAGACCATCAGTTGCGTTATGTGATTTTTCCATAAACGTACCAGTTGCGGGAGATAAAGAGAAAACCGAATACTTGGGTATATTAAAAGCGGGAGCTCAGGTATCGGGTGGAGGTCAGATTTTTGAAACATTAGAAGACGTTGACTTCTCAAACCCATTCAATAGTAAAGGTGAACCAAATCGTTTAAAGATACCCAATTTCGACGGCAATAATAAATTGGTGTCATATACCATTACTAAGAGAGAAGCGGTCGTAAACGGAGTCTCAAGGATATACAGAAGAGTTATAACTGAATTAGATCAGAAACCTTTCTTGAAACTTTATTTACCTGAACAAAATGTATTAGGTATTGTGTCGATTATACACAAAGAAGGTACCTCATTTGGTTCAAACCCAACATCGTCAGAATTTACATCATCAACAAATAAGTGGTACGAAGTTAAATCTTTAATGGAAGATAAAGTATTCATTAAAGACCCAACTAAGATATCGGATAAAGATAATTTCATACCAGGGACATATCTTTCTGTTAGTACTAAATTTATGACAGAATATACTCCAGAAGGATATTATTCAATGACATTTGGTTCTGGAACCGTGGACCCAATGGCTAATTTAGATAATTTCATAACAGGTAATTTAAAAGTTAGTTTAGGTTCTTATTTGAATAACGTATCATTAGGTGCGGTACCTAAGTCTAATACTACGATGTTTGTGAAATATAGAATAGGTGGAGGTAAAAATTCCAATCTTGGTGTTAATGTTATTACTAGCGTAGATAATATTGAATTCAACGTAAATGGTCCCGTATCAACTGTAAACTCACAAGTTATTCAATCATTAAGAGTAACGAACGTAACTCCAGCAATAGGTGGGGCTGACCAACCAACGATTGATGAAATTAGAAATATGATTTCTTACAACTTTGCGGCACAAAATAGAGCGGTAACATTAAATGATTACAAATCTGTAATTGAAAATATGCCATCTACATTTGGAGCTGCGGCTAAGGTTAATGTAATGGAAGAAGATAATAAGATAAAAATCAAATTATTATCTTATGATTCAGATGGTAACCTAACCGACGTGGTTTCAAACACTTTAAAAGACAATGTAACCGAATATATTTCACAATATAGAATGATTAATGACTTTGTTGAAATTCAAAGTGGTGAGGTTATTGACCTTGGATTGGAGATTGATGTTGTAATTGATAGAAATGAATTAGAGTCAGATGTTATTAAATCTATAATTGAAAAGACAATTTCATATTTTGCAATTGAAAAAAGAAAAATGGGAGACCCATTATTCACGGGTGAATTGTTAAAAGAAATTGGATCAACAAGTGGAGTGGTTAACGTTGTAGATGTAAGAGTTTTTAATAAAACAGGTGGTGAATATTCACAAGCTGAAGTATCACAAACATATAAAACACCCGCAACAAAAGAGATTCTACAAGCAGATATGACCGTTTATATGAAGTCAAATCAGATATTCCAAATTAGATTCCCAAATAAAGATATTAAAGTTAGGGTTAAACCTCTCACTTCGACTACATTTTAATTTAATTTTTTCTTATTATAATAGAAAGTAGTCTGCTTTCTATTTATTATAAGAATGATACAAAAACATAGAATTTCAACGAATATTGGTAAAGACCAAATTCTAAAAGTCGAACTTAAACAAGATTTTGATTTATTAGAGATTTTGTCTTTAAAATTTACACAAAAAGACATCTACACTTCTCTATGTTCCGATTATGGTGTTGTTTGTGGTAGGATTACCGTAAACAACGGTTTAGGTGTCCCAAACGCTAGAGTTTCTATTTTTATACCGTTAGACGAAACGGACGAACAAGATCCAGTTATCTCAACATTATATCCGTTTAAAACGGTTAATGATAAGAATGAAGAGAATTACAGATACAATCTATTACCATCAAGAAAACAACACGGAGGACACGAACCAACAGGTACGTTTTTTGACCAATCGGATGTTTTAACTAGAGAAGAAGTTTTAGAGGTGTATGAGAAATATTACAAATACACGGTAAAAACTAACAGTGCGGGAGATTTTATGATTTGGGGTGTCCCATTAGGTGAACAAACAATTCACGTAGATTTGGATTTATCGGACATTGGATGTTTTTCATTTAGACCATATGATTTCATAAAACAAGGTTTAGGTCCCGACCAATTCAAAAATAGTTATAAGTTTAAATCTTCAGTAGATTTAGATTCCTTACCACAAGTTGTATCATTTAACAAATCAATTGAGGTTTATCCATTTTGGGGTAATGAAGACATTTGTGAAATTGGACTTACTAGAACCGATTTTGATTTATCTGAAGTGGGGGTTAAGATTGAACCTAAGGCGTTTTTCATTGGGGGAACTTACACAGATAGTGGTAAGAATTCAGTTAATAGAAACTGTACACCTAGACGTAAAATGGGTCGCAAGTGTGATTTAATTACTAAAACAGGAACGATTGAGGCAATTAGGTATACACCAAATAAAGACGACAGTAATAGACCAATAATAGAACCTTACGATATTGAAGAAGACATTCCAGAGGATGGGTCTTTTGTTTTTCCGGTTCCTATGAATATGGATTATATTTTTACTAATGAATTTGGTGAAAATGAAATTACAAATGACACAAACAAAGGAGTACCCACATCATCCTGTTATAGATTTAGATTTGCTTTAGATGATTCTGGAAATGCTAGAGCAAGAAAATCCGCAAATTTTTTAGTACCTAATATTAGAGAATACTCAACCGATGTAGATAAATCGTACGCATTTTCTACCAATTATTCTGATTACCCAACAGGAGCGGTATCAAATAATTCAGACCGTGGTATGTTATACAACGAATTAGGTCAATATTACCCAAGAGATTATTTTTATAGAATGACATACAATAAAGTTTATACGATGTCATCTTTTCAAAATATACATTATAATGGTAATAGTTTCACAAATGATAGATACGTTGGACTAAAAGAAATTGTACCAAGTGATGAGGAAGATTGTTCAAGTGAAATTGTAACTCCACCAGTTAATTTTGGTAAAAAGAATTTTACCTTCACATTGTTAATTGCTGATATATTATTATTCTTTGAACAATTGATTAATCTTGTAACGTTAACTTTTTTCAATACGTTAGCTAAAGTTTTTCATTCATTTGCAGATGCTGTGGATTTTTGGCCAATTAAAAAATTATCTAAAACAATTAGAAAATTTGCATACTCAATTCAAGACTCAACACAACGATCACTTTACTTAATATCATATCCAGAATGTGAAGAGTGTAATGGTGACAACGAACTTGGTGTTCAAGGAGGACAAGGTTCATCATTGGAATATTGTCAAGTTGGTACTTTAAACATCAATGGTAGTGATGACGAATTAAATAGAATATTAACAGCATCTAATTTTGCGTTTTCAGTACCAAATAATGGAGAATGTTCAACAACTGCAGTTCCTATAACAGGTATATCAGATTTTATTAGTAGGCAATCTAGTTACATTTTATCATATGGATCATTAAATGTTGGATTAACTTCATCATCATTTGTTTATGATGTTTCAACTAGTGGATATACTTTTAATGATATTAGTGGTACTTTTACGGATTTAACGGCACCATACAACGTAATAATAAGAGACAAAAATAACACATCGACACCACTTAGTATAACAGTACCACTTGAAAGTGGGTGTGAACTTTATGACGTTCCATATAATGAAAGTTTAGTAAGTACATATTATGTAGGTACAGGTAGAACCCCAACATCAACATATACTCCAGGTATGGATGTTACAGCATCAAATGTATCCGATTCTGGGTATCAATTGGTTACTAATTATGAGGGTAATACATATTCACCACAAACAAAATCTGGTTTTTGTGAATTTTCAAATGGTGCATTTACAATTGTACCTGGTTCAATAGGAACGGTAAGATTATTTAATGTTCTTACTGAATATAGAAAAAGAAAAAGAGTGGGAAAGTTGTTTTGTGGAGGAGTTGTAAATTATTCATTTGTTGATAATTGGTTATCTGGTTCGCTGTATTTCTTCCTTTTTAAGGCAAGAAGAGGTAGTTACTGTAGTCAAATAATTAAATACATAACATCAGAAGATAGATATTATTATCGTTCGGCAATTTATAGAAACGAATCGTCTTGGGGTTCGACAACTAAAAACACATTTATTGGTAGACCAACAACAATGGTAGATTTAGGTCCAAGAGATGAATTCATAAAAGAAATATGTATTGACCCATCATTAGACCCCAATTGTTCTGTCACTAGACAAATTGGTTCGACATCATTTAAAAGTTTTGGGGAAATAATGGGAATGGCTATTAATTATAGATTAGATACAACCAATGGTAGTCACGATATTAATGATTTCTTTAACAATAACGGATTTGGATATACTTCACGTGTTTTTGATGGGGATTTATTACAATTAATATCAATAAATAATGAAGTAGGTATTGAGGAATTTGATTTACAAAACCCAAGGTATCTTGGATATTCATATCAATTTTTAGACCCAGAATTATTTCCACAAGTATTTAAAAACGGAACTAGTGTTTATGGACCGTTACCAATAACATTTTATTTATCTGATGACGGAGAAAGGGTAAGAGCTTGTCTTAACGAACCAACACACATTGCAAATGATGGAGTTACAATAGTACAGGGAAGATTAACAGAATCATCCCAAAAAGTACCATTCTTTTTATGGGACAAAAAGGGAACAGGATTTGGTGCATATAATGTTAGTACATTAGATGATCAATCGTGGGATTATGGTACCGTACAAGTTCAACCACTACAGGGTATGACTTACGCATATAATATCACTGGAACAACAAATGATTCATCAGACAAGTATTTGTTACTACCTATGACCTATACATTTAGCGGAGTAACAATTGACACTGGTAACGCAACAAACGATGTGGAATTTGATGTTATAGATAGTAGTGCTAATAACTATACCGCATATAATAACGAATTTCCTGGTTTTACTTACTTATACGTCACTAGTGGTACCACAACATCACCATCGGCGGGAACTCTTTATACTAGATATGGACAAAGCGGAACTTGGGATATAAAATCTTGGGACTATACCGATGATTTTATTATTAGAAGAACACAAGATTATTATAGTGGTAATAAACAAATACTATCAACACCTTTTATGTTTTATTTTGGATTAAGAGTTGGTAAAACGGGGGTAGATAAGTTCATTCAATTTTTCGGGGATAAAGGAGCCTTTACATCTGCAGAATAATGGAAAGTAAAAAAATAATATTACCAACAAAAAGATTCTTCAAATCAAATGAGGAGGACTTAAATCTAAGAATCAATCTAGATGAAACTGAGGCGTTGTTACGTCAAGGAGATAGGGATATAGTTTTAGATGTCCCAACACAATTTGAAACAGAAAGAACAGAAAGTAACAATTATAAAATTCACGGAAAACTTAAAATGGTTTTTAGAAATTTATATTCAGGAACAACATCATTTAATCCCTTATTAAGAAAATTGTACTTACCAAATGATGGGTTTGGTATTGCTAGTGGATTTTTACCATATAATGAATTTGCGTTTTTAAGGAATGACGTTGTTAGAGAAGTTAACACACCTAATCAAGGTACAAGTTTAACTTCATTCAGTCAACAATTGACATTATCAGAAACACCAGAACATACATTGGTAACACCAATAAGTGCACCATATCAAAATTGGAACATTTATATGTCATATGTGTATGGACAAGATAGAGATTTTAAAATAAATTACACATTGAGTGGTGGTACCACAGGAATAACATATACGGCAACGGCAAAAGACGGTATTCCATTTAGAGTTATTAGTGATGGTAATTATTATTCATTTGTTTCACCCGTTGAACACGGAATATCGGCTGGAGAATATGTTACAATTTCAACAACTGGAAACACATTTTATGCGCCGTCAGGTACGGGGTATACAACCACAACTACTTTATCTGGTAGAACTTTTTATGTTGAAACGGTAGGAAATGCCACACATAATTCTGAAAAATATGTTTTAAACATATTAAAGAGTGAATTTGTTGTTGGTACCACTTTAGGTTCTGTTATTTTTGGTAAAAGATGTATTGATAAAGATAATATAACGGACACCATTTCAGAATACTATGTACATAAACATAAAACATTAACTAGTGATTCTGACTATATTTTAGATAAAGCGGGATTTGAAAATTCTATTTGGGAAGACGAGAAAAAAATATTATTTGAAAACGCGTTAGGTGATAACGACGTTATTGTTGAGAGAAATAGAATGGAATCATTAATTTATGATTTTAAAAATCCATTAGTGGTAACTGGAATTACAAATAATTTAGGATACTCACCAACAGATGTTTATGTTTCGGTTATTCTTAAAAATGGTAACGGATATTTTAATTACCCACCAAAGGTTGGATTTAAATTTAATTTTCATAACACTTGGATTGATAATCATTTTAATGGTGATACATCTATAGAAACAGGAATAACAACAACAACCATATCATCAAACGCTAGTGGTTATACATTTACAGGAGGAACGTCACTACCCGTTGGTACAATATTAACAGGGGCATTTGTGGAATATAATAATAGTGAAATGAAAGAGACTATTATAAGTGAATCTTTTCACAAGTTTACCGCTAGAGTTAATTTATTTAATCACGGACAAACGGGAAGTACTGTAAATTTTTCAGGAGTAACATCAACGAACCAAAGTGGTTTATATTATCAACCACACTATAGAGTTAAATTAAGACAATTATCACCATATATAGAAACCTCAAATACGGATGACATTTATAATCTACCAGAAAATTGTAAATACTTTGAAAACGATGGACTATGGAAATGGAAAGACGTTTATGACCCTGGGTTCATTGATCCAGATGGTTACGGAGTAAATTATCCATTTATTAATAATATACATTATATCAAAAACGATATTAATTTCTATTTAAGAAATGAGGAGTTCTACAGAAATAAAACAGATGGAATAACTAGCTTTAATAATAAACCTGGAGGAACAAATACAACTGATTGTTAATGAAAATTCTAAGAGATAATGAGGATAAAAAAATCATTTTAAATCAGGACTTAAGTTTTAGAACAGATTTAGGGTGGGAAGATTCTGCAAAAGAATTGGAGTCACAAACCCTACGTAAAATTATTAACCCAATTGAAAATTATGAAACGGTTAGATATATTCATAAACCATATAACACCACATTAGGTAGTTTAACATTCCCACAAACCGACATATGGTTCTATTTTTATTTTTTAAGTGGGTCAACATATGTACAAGATTACGAACCAACAGGATTATCCGCAAATGAAAACGCGTTAATGCAAAAAAAAATAACCAATAGTTTCTTTAGGTTGGAATTTTTTAAAACACCAAGTAAAATATTAAACAACGTTGAAGTTGCCGACCAACCAAGTAGATTAAATAGACGAATGGTATTTGCAAAAAACCTTTCATTACCGTTGGGTGAAAAATATTTTTATACCACTTTAAATGATTATATATATAAACCCGCATTTATGGGTTCAAACTATAGAAACAAAGAAAATATGTATTTCTTTTGGTTTCAAGACGAAACCGCACTTAATGAGACATCATTAACTGGTAATACATTTTGGATGACCGCAAAGTTTTACAATGCGGAAGATGGATCAATATTAGATTTTGTTAAATCTGACATTGGAAGTTCTGAGGTTAATGAAATTAACGATATGTACTATAAGGTGATAATTGATAAAACTGATTACTCCTACCAAGTTTTTCGTTATAATAACAATTTACAAGGAACGAGAGTGGGTGAAAGTATAGACCCAATAAAATTCTATCAGAAAAAAGGATAATGCAATCAAGTAAATACGAAATATTAAAACAAACCGGGACCACATTTAATCTACCACTTTATTTAGAAAGTAGTGTGGATGAGATGGGTGTTATGGTGGGATTTGATGGTGAAATACAACAAGTTGAACAATTAGTTAATTTCTCATATTCTGGAGTGACAGGTACTAGAACTGTAAATATATATTCCACTACAAATCCAGATAAGTTAAGAAAAATTGTAGATCAAGTTTATAGTGTTAATTGGGGTGATGGTTTAATTTCAGGACTTACAATTAATAGTGGCACTCCTGGACAATCTTTTCCATCTTTACAACACACATACAATACATTCTATGTAACTAATAGTGGTTCGGGAGCATACCTAATAAACGGTAAATCAAATCCTACATTATCTTTAACTAAAGGTCAAACTTATACTTTTAATATATCCGCACCCGGACACCCATTTTGGATAAAAACAGTTTCAAGTATAGGTACGATTAATCAATATAATAATGGTATTACCAATAATGGTATAGATAACGGAACAATAACTTTTATTGTTCCCACAGGTTCAACGTCTACTCTTTATTATAATTGTCAATTTCATAGTAGTATGAATGGTACTATTAATTTGGTTAATACACCAGTTACATATACCATATCAATAACCCTAAACTCTCCTTGGTCAACAGAAATTATCTCAAAAAATATTTCAATACCGTTTTTAAACCCATCAACAATTATAAATCCTCTTGGATCATTTAGTGGGGTGACGATGCCAATTGAAATTGATTACATAAATCAATTAGACAACTCAACGGGGTTAACAGAAAATGCCACCATTAAATTTATGGGTATAGGTAAAAGTAGAATTGAGGAATTGAGAAAATATGGTCAAACAACATTTAATGGGGTTACAACGGGTACCACAGATGGTTCTAATTGGAGTGGATATACTTTAGATAATCTTTATTATCGTGACTTTACAGACGGTTATACGATGATTACAGGTAGTACATCTAGTTTTACCAAAGAAGAGGTGATTAACAGAATGATTACAAGAAATGAACATTTTATAGGTTTTATCGATGAACCAACAATTTATTCTGACATTTTTGTTGAGAGAGGGAAACAAGGTGTTATGGAGAAAAATTTAAGATTAGGAGAAATTGATAACATTGGTGAGGTAGACATATATGGAAATGGATATTTTAATGTGAGAAAACAATAAAAATTATATTTATTATAAAAAGTTATGGCAGTAGGAAGTTACGGAATAATTAGACCAGCAGATGTATCCCCAGCGGACGTAGATGTTTTTTATCACTATGTTCCAAATAGAACATCAACCGCAGAAGTAACCTTAAAAAAGTTAAACTCTGAGGAAGTTCTTGCTCCCGTTTTTCATAACGGAGATACTACTGATAGCACTGATGCTCCAGATGTTGAAATTTTAGGTGGGCTATACAACTTAACACTAACTTCAGATGATTTTAGTGATTTAGGTATATACACTCTTCACATCAGACCAAAACAAATCAGAACCTCAATCTCAGATTGTGGAATTTTAGCGTCATTACCGTCTGTTAGGGGGTTAGTTATTGATTTAAGTAACGTCCCATCCGCCGACAGAAACAAATTTACACCACAAGGATTGGTTGGATATCGTATTGAGTATTTAAATTCAACCGATAACACCAAGGTTCCAAATTTTTATAGAATAGTAACATCATCTTTTTATTGTACACCAGTTGTTTCAAACTTAACTAGTACAACACAAAAAGCAATTAGATATCAATATAGTGTTGCGGCTTCAAATTTATTATTTTTAACTGTAACACCATCTTCGGCACCATCGAGTAGACCAAATGTGGTTCCATTTATTGGGCAACCAGGACAAAATGTCATTTTAACTAATACATTCTTTAACCCAACAACTGTTGAAGTGGAAATGGTTGAACACGATTCTTCAACATTAGCATACGCATTATATGGTAACCAAAGTAAGGCAGTGTCTTCAGGTATCTATACAATTTACGATAATAATAACAGTATCTTCAAGCAATATAATCTTTATGAAGTTAAGGATGAGTTTAACGAAACCTTATTTGAAATTAGAGAAAACAAGACGGATATTGACGAGACATTAAATTTCGATGATATTACACAATAATGGCTACAAGAAAAGTCCCAAGTCAAGTTGCAACTGGTGCAGAAACATTTAGCGATAGCTTAGTCGGTAGACAAATTACCGACGGTACTAGTCAATTGACTAATACGAACTTTGCTATTGACCGTATCATACCAGAAAAAGATAGCAAGAAATTTAGAACTAGCCAATTTTCAGATTTTTTAACTTTAGACGATTTAAAAGAGGAAACAGATTCCCCAACTACATCGGCAAAAACAAAAGAAGAAAGAAAAAAAGAAATTAAATTCAAATCTTCTAAAAATAATGCTTCAGTTTCTATTTTTGGTTCATTAAGAAGTAGATTACTCGCATCGATTACACGAATTATTAAGAAATTCCCAGCAACATCACTTGTTGACTCTGATAGTTTGATTAAAAATTCAATTTACACAGCATATAGTATATCTTACGATTTTAATCAAAACACAACAGAATTTACTGTCGATTTCTCAATGATTTACAATCCATTGGATGTCGCTTTTGAAAAACCAAATAGTAATGTAATCCCAACCACAGATAATCAAATTAGAAATTTCTATTCGTCATATAAAAAATACGTAATAGAAGTTTCGGGTACAACTTATCAAATATTAACATATAGCGAACCAAATTCAAACAATGAAGTTTCATTTAAAGTTTTTGGTAAACCATTTGGAACGGCATCAACATATAATTTAAATTATTTAATTAGACCAAACGATGGTATAGTTGAAGAATTTTATATGGGGTTAGATGATTTGGAAGAAATACTCTTAAATAGAGAATCTTCTCCAAAATTCAACGCTTCATTTAAAGTTCCAAGAGATAGTTTTGAGGGGGATAAAACAGAAATAACCGATGTTGAGGTTATGTGGCCAACATCTAAAGATGGTTGGAATATTAAAATTGTTGGTTTAGAATATGAAAATTATCTTACCCAACTAACCGATTTATCTGATGAAATAGACAATTACAAATCAAACCTTTTTATAAGGTTTATGAGTTCACCTCAATTGTATGACTTTGATAGTGATGACAAAAAAATTGAATCGATATTTCAATTATACGGTCAAAATTTTGACAAGGTAAAAAAATACATATCGAACATTGCAAATATGCGTAATGTTTCGTATGATGGTATTAATAACCTTCCTGATGTATTATTAAAAAACTTAGCGAACACATTAGGATTATCGACAGTTAGTCTTTTAGATGAAAAACAAGTTGATGAGTTATTATATGTTAGACAAGATTCTCAATACGAGGCGGTTAACCTTGGTACAAACATTGTAGATGCCGAATATGAATTTTACAGAAGATTATTAGTTAATTTAGTTGAATTATATAAATCAAAAGGTACAAGAAAATCTATCGAATTTTTCTTAAAATTCTTAGGTGCACCTGAACCAATGATTAAAATAAACGAATACGTTTACAAAGTAGTTGGGTTCCCTAAGTCTTTAGATTTAGAATCAGATATTTGGGATGTTATTGAGGGTACAAAAGTTAATACAACTCTAACCTTCGATGAAGACACATTTTCATATATAACAGGAACTACAACATCAAAAACAACTTACGATAGAAAAGAATATCCAGTAATTGAAAATACAATATTACCAAGAAGAGCATATGACGACACAACTGATATGTTCTTTCAAAAAGGTGCTGGGTGGTATGAAAAAACATTAGACCATAGGTCTTCAATGATTTTGGACGAGGAATTGTCAAGTGGAACTTATGTTGATGGAGTATTTCAATTAACAGGTAGGACCAAAACAATTAAAACCAAATCAAAAGATTTTACATATGGTGAGGATTATTTTGACGTATTTAGAACGTTACCTGGGTTAGATACTGGATTTGATATTGTTAATCAAATTGATAACAAGAAATCACATCCAAACGATGATGATTCAATTTATTTATTAAATAGAAAAAACATTAGTATTAACCTATCGGCAGCTCAAACTCTTGATTATGACATTTATAGAAAATCGAGAGAATTAAGTTTGTCATTTGGTAGTGTAACATTAACACCACAAACTGGAGTAACCTTTGCTGAATTTTTAAATAAAACATTAAGTGAACAAATTAAAAATTCAAACACTGTAAAGTACAAAAAGAATTATATTATTCTTGAGGACATTTATAGGGATTATATTACAAATACAAGTTTCACACCTTATAATCTTCCCGATATTACGGAGTTCATCAATAAGATGAGTCCATATTGGACACAAGTAATCGACCAATTTATACCCGCAACCACATTATGGATGGGAGGTAATTTAATTGAGAATGGTTTATTCGGTCGTTCAAAATATCAATACAAATTCGGATGTCAACCAAGAGAATTTATCGAGGAGTTATATCCAGATTTTGAAACGGCAATTGAAGAAGATTTAGAAACATTACTTGGAGATGAAGAAAACTTTAGGGGATTATTAAATTCAACAGGTGTCACTTACTACCCAATCATCGAAATAGATGGGGTAGTTTATACTGGTAACGCTGTTGTTGTTAGTGGAATTGTTAATACATCAACTAGTGCTAAATTATTTGATGAATGGATTTTAAATGACTGTACTTGTTACTTTAGTGGTACCGCTTTATTAAATGGACCAACAAGAACGTACACACATAAGTTACCATTAATTTGTGACTATAAACAATATATTAATCCAGATGTTACTAAAATAAAAGAACTTTGGAGACAATCATTAGTTACGTTAATTAATTTTATTAATTCGAACACTGATATAGATGAGGCTGGATGTATTGACACATATGAACCATACGCTTTAGCCGCAAGATGGCCTTGTTATAGTGGATGTACTTTAAGTGGTACAACAAAATATGGTACATCACCAAACACATTACCGGGACCATATCAATGTGTTGGGGTAGATAAGAAATTAATTGATCATCAGTTTTTTACTGATATTGACGGTGTTGAAAAAATTAAATTCACATCAATAAAACACGGTCCAAACGACTGTTCAGTTGAGGAATATTTTGATTATAAATTTAAATCATTAAACGATCCACAATTAACAAATTGTGGAATTGAGTTGGACTTTTCAAACGAATGTCCCAACGGTAATTTAACAACATATGTGTTGGGTAGTGAGGTTGATTGTAAAATCAAAGGCGATGTAACTATTAAAATTACAGGTACCACCGTAACAATACAAAGTGGATCAACAACTAATTGGCCAGTCTATGTTCATAAAAATTGTGAGATTGGGGTTAATCGATTGTCAAATTATTCATTATCTGGTGCGACAATGGATTCACAAGGTAATTGTACATTAATATTAAGAAATGTTTATGAAGATGATGTAATTGATTTATTATTTACGGATGCTGCTAACTGTGACGTTAAAGTAAAAATAGAAGGATTAAATGTAAGATATGTACAAGGTAATAAATTAAACATAGCAAAGGAAGATGATATTACATATCAAATAGTTCCAAAAATTCAATATAGAGAATCTTTTAATTATGGTCTAAAAGGTGACTCATATGTATTATTATATACAGGTTCGACATCAACAGGATCAACTACATTAGGTGATTATGTTAAGTCCCAAGTTATTAATTTAAATGAAAATGATATTATATTATCTGCATCATATAAAAATTGTAATAACATAAAAAACCAAGATATAAAAAATGGTATTTTAAATGACAATTTTTCATTTGTATTTGATTACATACCGATTAAAATAACTAGGAAAGATTGTTTAGGTTCAGTTAAAAAAAGTGTAATTGTTGGTAGAACAAAAACGGGGGTCTTGGAAACATTTAAGGTGTTACCAACATCTAAATTGAGAGTATACACCAATAAATCTATTACAATTGAATCAGGAGGTAATGTTTTAATTGATAAAAGTAAATTTTATTTCTTTGACGAAAGATTTCCAGAACAATTACAAATTGCTGTAGAACAATTAGAACCTTGTTGTGATCATAATAATGATTATTTAGAAAAAGGTGATTTCTTAATAACCGCTAGTGGTAAACTAATTGAAGTAATTTCAGTAGAATTAGATTATTGTGCTCCTGAAATTTATTTCAATTTAAATATAACCACAAACCCAACAAATTTAATAGTTTTCAATGGTAATATTAATCATCAATTATTATTACAACATAAGTATGATTTATTCTCAAGGTTTAATGTTAATTTAAATCAAGTTTATATAACAGATTGTTGTCCAACTGGAAGACCTGTTCCAAGAGTTATGGGTTCAAATCCTTGTAATATGGTTGGTAATGTAGCTTTACCTTGTGGCGATTCATACCCAACACCTACTCCTACTCCAACACCAACTAGTACACCAACACCAACTAGTACACCAACTAGTACACCAACAAATACGCCAACGCCAACACCTACAGCAACCCCTACACCAACGGCAACTTCTACTAGTACACCAACACCAACGGCTACTAATACCCCTACACCAACACCTACACCTAATTGTGTCTTTAATGTAGATATTACAACTCCTACACCAACACCGACACCTACTAATACACCTACACCGACACCTACACCTAATTGTGTCTTTAATGTGGATATAATAAAATCTACATCAACGCCTACACCAACTCCAACGCCTACACCAACTCCAACGCCTACACCTAATTGTGATTTTGATGTGGTGGCGGTTAATATAACAACCCCTACACCAACACCTACTAGTACTCCAACACCAACTCCTACACCAAATTGTGATTTTAATGTAGATATTATAAAGGCTACATCAACGCCTACTCCAACACCAACTAGTACGCCAACTCCTACACCTACACCAAATTGTGATTTTAATGTAGATATTATAAAGGCTACATCAACGCCTACTCCAACACCAACCCCTACACCAACTAGTACGCCAACTCCTACACCTACACCAAATTGTGAGTTCGATGTAATTGTAGATAATATAACAACACCAACCCCTACACCAACTAGTACTCCAACACCAACACCTACACCAAATTGTGAGTTTGATGTTGTGGTTGTTAATATAACAACACCAACCCCTACACCAACTAGTACTCCAACACCAACTCCTACACCTACACCAACATTGGATTGTACATCTGAATTTGAATTCACACCAATTGAACAACCATCATCAAGTATTATAATTGGTAGTGCATTGATAGATGTTTTTGTTAATTCAAGTGTTACCGAAATGAAATTATTACAATCAACCTCAACAACTTCCGAATATAATCAGTTTGTTTCTGTATCTACAACAAAATCAGATAGAAGATTACCATCAAATGTGGTACCCGTTTCCAATAGTTATTTATTAGGACCAATTGACAAATCGGATAATGGAAATGATGATTTCTATAGATTCGCCGTAAATGTTGAGTTATTAAAAGAAAACTATCCACTAATAAATGTTTTTGAATTTGACCTATATGGAAAAAGAACAGACTCATCAACGGGACATATTCCAATAAGATTTACAAGAGGTCTTAAAATGAATTCACAAATTGATGTAAGTACATTTAATGGAGTCGATTTTGGAAATATTATGCATCCAAATGATGTTAATTATATACTTATCGACACACCAGGGGATATAACAACAAAAATAACCGCATCACAAGGAGTTTTCCAAAGAATTGCAACATTTGTTTACAATAAATTGAATAATACTTTTACATATACAAACCTTATTTAGAATAAATGGCAAAATATTATAACATAAAACTTACTTCAGGAACTTCAAACGGACCGTACACGATTTACTACAATTCGGTTAGTGCGGGTAATGTGGCTACAATAGTTTCATTAGGAACTCCTGCTAGTGGTTTAACTTATAATAATGTATATCCTAATGGTGTTAATGTTTCCGTTCCAAATTTTGCAACATCATTATATGTTTACAATACAAGTTGTAATGATTATGATTCTTTTATTGTACCAACTCCTACACCAACACCGACACCTACTAATACACCAACTCCAACACCTACCCCAACACCTACACCAAATTGTGAGTTTGATATAGTGGTGGATAATATAACAACTCCTACACCAACACCGACACCAACGGCAACCAATACCCCTACACCAACACCGACACCAACGGCAACCAATACCCCTACACCAACACCAACTCCCACATCAAATTGCGAGTTCGATGTGATTGTAGATAACATCACCACACCAACTCCAACACCAACACCTACGGAGACCCCTACACCAACCCCAACTCCTACTAGTACACCGACACCAACCCCTGATTGTATATTTGACGCTTCATTTGATGAAAGTGTACCAATAGTTATTGACGAAAATACTCAAATTAATATTTGGTTTGACGATTCTGGTTCAATGAATCAGACTTTAGCACCATTAGAAACAATGAGAAATACAATATTAAAGAACTGTTTATTACAATTCTATAATAACGATAGTAATCTATATGATGCAAATGTATCGGTTAAAAACTTTAGCCAAAAATCATCGGGAACTGAAAGAACATTCTGGATTTTAGATACAACTGGAACAACTGGATCAGTAACAAAGGTAATTAACTTAGCATTCCAAGATGAGTCTACACCATATGGAGCAGACGGAGCTTCGTTTAATGTTAATAGTGCTAGACAGGCAACATATTCAACTGACATAACGAATTTCAGAACAACTTTAAATTCATTACCAAATACATATTATAGAGGTGTAATTTTTAGAGTTAATACTGGACCAAATAGTTACGATGGATTTAGACAATTTATTGAGGCGGTAAGAGATGGTTCAGGTAATTATAGTGGAGCTTTTGGATTATCAAATAGAAACGAAATTGCGTATGTAACAAATGTAACTGCTTCGTCAACCGCACAGTACTACGCAAATCAAATAATAACAGCGTTGAATACGCTAGGATATAACTTAGAAGCTTGTTAATAAATGGCTAGATTATTCGACATACAAATTATTTCAGGAACCGCACCAGGTCCATATACCGTTTACTACGATACTGTAGGTAGTGGTAATATTGCGACATTAACAAATTCTGGATTACCAGCGACAAGTGTGTCATTTTCGTCTTTATCTACAGGAATAAATGTTACAATACCTGATGCGAGTGTAACCATTATATTATATAATGAGCAGTGCTCATCGGATGAAACATTTAACATACCAACCCCAACTCCCACACCAACCCCTACTAGCACTCCTACGCCAACACCAACTAGCACTCCTACGCCAACACCAACTAGTACACCAACCCCAACTCCTACACCAACTCCTACACCAAATTGCGAGTTTGATGTTGTTGTTGATAATATAACTACACCAACACCAACCCCTACACCGACTAGCACACCAACGCCTACACCTACAAGTACACCAACGGATACTCCAACACCTACACCAACGGATACCCCAACGCCAACTCCTACACCAACACCTACTAGTACACCAACCCCAACCCCTACGCCAAATTGTGGATTTGAATTTGATATTAATATAAACTTTTCACCAACAGATATATCGTTAAGTCATAATAGAATAAATGAAAATTCAGCAATTGGAACAATAGTTGGTTATTTATCGACAGCAACAATTGATAGTAGTGATACACACACATATTCTGTAGTAAATTCGGCCCCTTTTACTATTAGTAGTAACACTTTAGTTAGTTCAATATCATTCAACTATGAGGTAACAACTTCATATACGGTAGCAATCCGCACTACTGATACTGTTGGACAATATTATGAAGAACAATTTACAATTTATGTTGACAATGTTAACGAAGCTCCATATGGTATAAACATTTCTGGATCAATACCAGAGAATAGTCCAACAGGGACAACCGCAGGTACGTTATCTACTTTAGATTTAGATACTGGAGACACATTTACATATAGTTTTATTAATACTGGTTCATATCCAGATAACAATAGTTTTGATTTATCTTCTAGTGGGGTATTAACGTCAACAGCGGTTTTTGATTTTGAAACAAAAAATGTATATCAATTAAATGTAAGAACAACAGATGTTGTTACGAGTTTATATTATGATGGTCTTGTATCTGTATTAGTAACTAATGTTAACGAATCACCAACATACATATATTTGTCTTCGGCTTCAATTTCTGAAAATGTACCAACAGGTACAACAATTGGAACGTTATCATCAGATGACCCCGATGCTAGTGACACCTTCACATATTCATTAGTTGATACGTCAACATATCCTGATAATAATAGTTTTGTTATTACTGGTACATCTTTAAAATCTAAAGTAGTTTTTAATTACGAAACAAAAAACACGTATATAATAAAAGTTAACAGTACGGATGCTGGTGGATTGACGCATACTCAAGTAATTTATATTGACATAACAGACTCCACCATAACTGTAACCGCATCAGCAACTACAAACGTAACTTGTAACGGCGGTTCAAATGGGGTTATTACAGTATCCAACGCAACAGGAGGAACCGCAGCATATACCTATTCAAAAGATGGTACCAACTATCAAGCGGGGACGACATTTAGTAGTTTAACTGCGGGATCTTATGCGATATATGCAAAAGATTCCTATGGTGAAGTTGGATCAACAAGTGTAACTGTAACGCAACCCACAATTATCAGTTTCACTTCAACAGGAACAAATCCAACTTGTAATGCTGGTTCAGATGGTTCAATAACGTTATCTGGTGTTAGTGGAGGTGTTTCACCATATACATATTCTATAGATGGTTCAACATATCAAGCTGGTTTATCATTTACAGGTTTAACAAATGGTACGTATACTACATATGTTAAAGATGCTAGTGGATGTGTTAGAACAAATACCACTAGTTTAAATAGAACACAAGTAAGTGCAACAATATCACAATATAATGTTTTATGTTACGGTGGAACGACAGGTTCAATTACAGTAAGTAGCGGTACTGGTGGATCGGGGGCTGGTTATCAATCAAAAATTGGTTCTGGAGGAACATATGCGAATTTACCAGTAACATATTCTAGTTTATCTTCTGGTGCATATACAATATTCGTTAAAGATAGTTCTGATTGTGTTAATAGTTTTAGTATAACAATAACTCAACCAGCGACTCCAGTTAGTGCTCAGCCAGATACAAATATCGCACCAACTTGTTACAACGATAGTGATGGACAAGTTGCGTTTTATGGTAGTGGAGGAACATCACCATATACATATTCAATAGATGGTACAAATTATCAATCTAGTTATATATTCAGTAATTTATCAAATGGTAATTATACTGGTTATGTGAAAGATGCTAATGGTTGTATTGCAACAATCACAAGAAACATTAACAGAACAGCACCAAACGCAACCATTTCTGTTACGAATATTACTTGTAATCAATCATCAAATGGTTCAATAGTTGTAAGTAGTGGATCTGGTGGTTCTGGAGGTACATATCAAGCTAAATTTGGTTCTGGGGGCACATACGCAAACTTACCAGTTACATATTCTAGTTTATCCGCAGGAACATATACGATATACATTAAAGATAGTGTGGGTTGTGTTCAAACATATGGTCAAACAGTTACACAACCAACAGCGATAGGAATATCGTTAGATTCTGCAACACCACCAACTTGTTACAACGGTTCAAATGGATCAATAGTAGTAAGTGGTTCTGGTGGTACGTCACCTTACACGTATTCAAAAGACGGTACAAATTATCAATCAAGTGGTACATTTAGTAGTTTACCTGTTGGGTCATATACATTATATGTAAAAGATACTAATGGGTGTATAACATCCACAAGTAGTACATTAAGTAGGTCTGCACCATACGCAACTATCCCAATCTCAAACCCTACTTGTAGTTCTGGAACTGGAACAATAACTGTTACAGATGGTGGCGGAGGAAGTGGTTCAGGATATCAAGCTAAAAATGGTTCAGGTGGAACGTATGCAGATTTACCAGTAACATATTCTAGTTTAGGTGGAGGAGCGTACGTAATTTATATTAAAGATAGTTCGGGTTGTGAAGCAACATATAGTAGAACAATTACAATCCCATCCGCAGTTACAGTTTCATTATCTTCATCATCAGCCCCAACTTGTTATGATGGTTCAAATGGTAGTATTACTGTAACTGCGGGAGGTGGTAATGGATCATATGAATTTAGAATAAATGGAGGTACCTGGCAATCAAGTGGAACATTTAGTAGTTTAGGTTCGGCAACATATAGTTTACAATCAAGAGATTCCAATGATTGCCAATCATCAGCATTAAACGTTAACATTACAAAGTCAGCACCAACCGCAAGTGTATCACAAGGTAATGTAAGTTGTTATGGTGGATCTAATGGTTCAATTACCGTATCAAGTCCATCAGGTGGAAGTGGTTCAGGATATACATATTCAAAAGATGGTACAAATTATCAAGCGGGTGTAACATTTAGTAGTTTATCTATTGGGTCATATACAATATACGTTAAAGATAGTGCGGGTTGTGTAAACGCCGTAACAACAGTGACAATCACACAACCCACAAATCAGACCGCGACTATAACTGTTAACACATTTGCAACTTGTAATGGTGGTGCGGACGGTGCAATTACATTGTCATCATCTGGAGGAACGTTCCCTAAGACATATAGATTATATGCTGACACATCAGCACCTTATGTTACTTGTGGTGGAACTTTAGTTGGAACATATACAAATAAAACTTCAGGAGCACCATCTGAGGCTGTTGGTAGTATTGATGAATATGGATATTGTGTTGAAGTTACAGATGCTAATGGTTGTGTTACATCTAGTGGAGTTGTTTCAACAACCGCTTGTTCTGGAACTTGTTATAGTATTTACATTCCTACTGGAAATTTAACAAACGCTAATGGAGATGAAATACGAATTGAATATCAAAAAACAAATAACATATACGTTAGTCAATCATATATCAATTTCCCACACGACATTGGTCCAGGTGGGGGTATTTTAATTAATGTTTGTAGTATTAACGGTGTTAATTTTAGATATGGAGTTAATGGAAATTCATTCGTTGAAGATATTGGAATACTTGTTGGAGCGGGTGGAAAATGTGATAATAGTGAATGGTGTGGAGGTTTGGACCCTTATATAGCACCACCACCAACTCCAACACCTGCGGGAACTTATTTCTGTAGAACAGGTGAATTTGGGGATTGTTTAGAACAAGCAAGTCCTTGTGGTCAAGGTCAAACTAGTTGTAATCAATTTGGTGACCAAGTATAAAAAAATAACAAAACAAAAAGAACAAAACAAAATAAACAGATATTTATATAAAAAAGAAAAATTATGGTAATTACATTCACATTACAAGCAGCTTATTCAGGTGCAACCTATGTGGCAGGACCTTTTAACATATCAGGTACAACAAATACAGGAACGGTTACGCAATTAGCTACAGGTTTAACAAAAACCCAATTATTAACCGGATACACAATTACGGGAATAAGTGACGCTACAACAGGTGGAACAATTAACAGTACAGGGACTTGTTCAACTTCAGTACCTTGGTTGGCTAATCCAACTCCAACTCCAACTCCAACCCCAACTTCAACGGCGACTCCAACTCCAACTCCAACTCAAACTGGGATAACATACTGTTATTCGGACGGAAGTCAGGTAGTACAAGGACCATTCTCCACATTACAAGAATGTCAGAACGCCGCAGGTTCTTATGTATGTAGCCAATGTCTTGGTCCAGCAGAACCTTAAAAGTATAATAAAAATTATAAAATTAAACCCCTTTATTATAAGGGGTTTTTTGTTTAAATTTTATATGATTGTATTTATGGTTATATGAGTTTCAAAATAAGGTTAAATAACATTAGTGTACCTACGGGTCATCAGTATAAAGTGTTTTACAAATTAAATGTAAGAACACCTGGCAATGTTACATCTCAGGGTGATGTGAATTGGGGAACACTTTATGGAACTTATACAGGAGGAACAACCGCTAATATCGAAATTGATTTTAATTCAATTGATTCAAACCCGTTTGGAAAACAAAATTGGTTTAAAATTTTAGATACAGTAACGGGTAGTTACATTATTGAAAATATCTATATTCACGAATATGAATACTATCGTTATTGTGACCATTGTTGTGATTTTTCAGGTGGTACCGCTTCATTTGTTGCATATGATGTAACACCTACCCCAATACCAACGGCAACAAGTACTCCAACACCAACTCCAACTGCAACACCAACACCTACACCAACTGCAACACCTACACCAACACCTACATCAACAAATACACCTACACCAACTAGTACATCAATACCACCAACTGCAACACCTACCCCAACACCTACAGCAACTAGTACCCCAACCCCAACACCGACCTTACCTGTAACAGGTTTAGTTTGGGCAACTACAAATAATGTTAGTGGGGCAACACAATGTGCTGACGCTGGTTGGGTAATTTCAAATGGTAACCTATCGATTAGATATAACATTTCCGATTCTGCTAATTGTGGAGGTACTTGTAATTTAACGCAAACAGGAACGGCTACTGCAACAATAACAGTTGGGGGGTTAGATACAAATTTAAGTTTAACTTTTACTGGTGTTGGAGAATTACAATCTCCGTCTTACGATGTTATTGAATTTAGACTTGATGGGATTAAATTAGCTGATGGTCACGCGGCGGGGGGTAATTTAGGTTGTGCGGTGGGACCAATTGTTCAAACTACATATGTACCTGGACCACATTTATTATTAGCGAATACTGTACATACTTTATTAATAAACTTTTCAACTAATGACTCATTATATCACGTTAACTCCTTCTATAATATAGATTTAAGTTTTACATAATATATTAAAAAATGAATATGACAAAAGTATTATACAACGGTAGAGAAAGAGATAGAAGGGGACATAATGCCAACTTCGAAGATTTACCAATTGAGGTGAAGAATAACTTTAAAAAAATAAAAGAATCTATTGAAAAATATTTCAATAAGGAGATGGATGTTAGAGTTATAGGTAGTTACTTGGAGGGTTACTATGATGAATTCTCCAATTATAATGTGGTTATCGAAGAAGATTGTAATATTGTAGAATTAAACGAAATAGTGTCAAATGAATGTGAATTAAATGTTAGTGTTGTATTCGACACGATAAAATATAGTCAATCAATAATAAAATAAATTATGCCATCATTTGTTGCATCAGTAAATTTAGGAACGGTAGGTGACGATATTACATCTGTAAAGTTATATGCTTGTACGGATAGTAGTTGCACTAGTTGTGTCTCGTTATCGGGATATACTAGTGTTTTAGTTTCTAGTTTTCCGAGAAATATTGGTGATATACCAATAGGAACCACTAATATTAAGGTGGAATCAATTGGTCGATGTAATGTGTCACAATGTATTTCCATTGTTGGAATACCAACCGCAACACCAACACCTACAGCAACAAATACGCCAACACCTACCCCTACACCAACTAGTACACCAATACCACCAACACCTACCCCTACACCAACTAGTACACCAATACCACCAACTAGTACACCAATACCACCAACTAGTACGCCCACACCTATAGGACCAACTAGTACACCAACTAATACACCGACACCAACACCAACACCAAATTGTAACTTTAATGTAGATATATCAAATTCCACACCAACCCCCACACCAACACCAACACCAACACCTTCGACCTGCTTAATTTACAATTTAAGTGTCAGTAGTGGTGCAAGTGCTGACTTTAGCTATGTAGACTGTAACGGTAATGCTGCAAATATTCTTGTACCATCGGGTGATAATCCTTCTATATGTTCTTTAACAACACCTTACGTTATTGGAGGTAATGGAAGTGTTATAAACACTAATTCAATTTGCGCAAATTAGACAACACCTTAACAATAAAATTAAACAAAGATATTTATAACATATGGCATTTTCATCAACAATAACAATAACGGGAAGTACAAACATCACAAACTTTGATATCTTTCAATGTCCAACTTCAGGTTGTACAGGATGTGTTGCTATTACAGGTAGTACAGGTGAAAATGTGAGTAGAATGAAATTATTAACTGGACATACCGTTTCGGTGGATCAAGGTTATAGATATATTAAATTAGTGGCGGACACCACAACTTGTAATAATTCAATTTGTATGGAAGTTGTGGGTATACCAACATTTACCCCAACTCCAACTCCAACTAGAACTCCAACACCGACGCCAACACCAACAACGGTAGGACCAACTAGTACACCAATACCTGCAACCGCAACACCGATACCAGCAACATCAACACCAACACCGATACCAGCAACATCAACACCAACACCGATACCAGCAACATCAACACCAACACCGATACCAGCAACATCAACACCAACACCTACTGGAACCTCAACGCCAACACCAATACCATTACCAGGATGTGGTAGTACTATAATTGGCTCTTACACAGGGGCTTCATATACATTAATAACACATAGTTTAAGTTTCGCCGGAGCAACAAACGGTGGATTAATTACTGTACAGTATACTGCTAACACAAGACCAAATAGATTTAATATATATGGTGGTGGAAACTTAATAGTAAGTAGTTTATGGGCTGGTTCGGATACTAACTATACAGGTCCTTGGACTGGTAATCCAATAGATGCGGATGGCGATGGATATATCTCTTTCGTATATAATAGTAGTCTATCGTATGAATTAAGAGTTGATGTGGGTGGATCAAATCCAGAAAATGCATTAGATGATTCTTATTCTGTAACATTTAGTTGTGCTGGACCAACATCAACACCAACATCAACACCAACCCCAACTCCAACACCTGTTTATTTGAGATACATATCTACGGGTTTATCAACTTTTAATGCACATTGTGGTAATAATTACGTTACAAGTATGGTAATACGTAATGTTAGTTCAACAATTGACGGTATGTTAAACACACTAGTTAGAGATCAATATGATAACCCAATTAATGGAGGTAACTTATATTATGTTGTTAGTAGTGAACAAACATTTAACACAAATAACCCACCATATAAAGTAATTAAAATTGATCAATATGGTTATGTTGAAACAGTAACTTTACTTAGCAGTTGTTCTAGTGGTGGATCGGAGACATAAATAAATAAAAAACATTAATATAATATGAGCTTTCTAAATAGTAGTAATTCAGAATATCTTTCAGCAAGAATAACCCAAAAGGGTAGAAATTCTATTGCTAAAGGTGAGTTTATAATCAATTATTTTCAAATAGGAGATTCTGAATTTGACTATAACTTAGCGTTCTCAGGATTAACGGGACAAACAAATCATCAAATGGTTTTATCTCCAGTTGATAAAGAATGTGGTGTAAAATATCCATATAAATTAGATACGGCAACAAATGTAACATACGGTATACCAATTGAAAATTCAACAACTGAAGTTTTAAGAAATGTAATGGGTCCCGCAGGATTTGTTTCAGAATATAACCCATATGATTCTGTTGAATGTACGGGGTCAACAATTGAATGTATAACAGTAAGTATTAATATTACTAATATAAATGGTGACAATGTTATAACCGTACCTTCAGGACAAGCATTTCAAAATTCTGAATATATTACGTTAGTCTTTGGTGTATTTAATGGATTGGATGCAAACCATCCAGTTATTAGTGGACACACAAATAGTTTAATTTATAAAATTGTAAGCATAAGTGGTAACACATTAACATTAGATAGAAAAACACCCGATTTATCAACATTAACTGGTAACGTTCAAATAGTTGGTAATAAATGTGAAATTGAATTCCCGATTAGTTCAGAAATATCTCCAGTATGTTTACCGTCACCTCTCGACCCAATGGATCAACATAATCCTTGGACACTTAATGTTGTTTGGGATGAAAAACCAATTGGCGCAGATGTACAAGGTACTAGTGTAGATGAAAATTTAAGCGGTTATACAAGTAACATTTATTTATCTTCAAAAGAATTCTTTGGATATAATTCAACAGGTCAGACATTTCAAAATTTAACAGGTGGAACCATTACTGGGTTCAGTTCAAAAAATGTTAGTACAGGATTTAAAAATTCATTCGGTGAATTAATTCAAGTAACTCCACAAGAACAAAGATGTATCGCAATTATTCATTACTCTGAAATTGGTGACTTAAGAAATGATCCAGAAAGATTCTTTAAGTATGATGATTATATAAGTCACAAAACAGGAACAACAGGTGATGATATTTCATTGGTTGATGATAGAGATGGTGAACCAATAAGTGATACTGAATATTTTGAGATTTTTATTCCGTTTATAAGTTATCACAGAAACCCAACAAACTCAGATACAAACGGTGCGGTGTTCACTATGGACACGGTTAACTATTATGTTAGACCTGTAACAGGAATTACCGAATCAAGATTTGAATTATTATTTAGATATCTTTTAGATGAGTCAGGTAATAAAGTTGGTAAAGTATTCCCAACTAAAAAGGTTGTTATTTTTGATGACCAAGAATTGGTAGCTATTTTAGATTATAGAAGTAATAGAAGATACACATTAGGAGCACCTAAAGTTGGATTTACTCCGGCATCACTTAACGAAGCGTTAGTGTCTGGAACAACTGAACAAACTTTTTGGGTAACTTATTTATTTGAAAATGGTACGACAAGTTTATTCAACGGATTACCTTGTAATTATTTCACTAAAGTTTCAGTTAATTTTGATTTAACAACTTGTAATATTTCAAATCCATCAAATTTTACATTAAGATTTACAGGAGACACTTTCCAACATATGAATTATAGTGCAACACCAACAAATGTTGACATATTCAGAACAGGTTTTATGGCAAAGAAATTTAAAGTATTAATCCAAGAAACAACTGGACTTACAAACAAATACCCAACAATGGGAGGATGGTTAGCAATTGATTGTACAACAAGAGTTGGGGGTAACGGAACTAATTATATTAATCCAACAGGAATGACATCTAATACGGTTGTTATTACAAAGAGTGATGTTAATAGTGCAACACCGTTTGACTTAGAATCACATTTATCTGGATTCGGTACCAACTATATTGGGGACGCAACAACTAACGATTTGGGAGTTACAACACCTCAATTTGGAGATCAACAACCTTTCCCAGGAAGTATTAGATTGGTTAGAGCCACCGATATTGAAGAGATGAATTTCTTAGTAAATTTACCTTGTAATCAATTTGACCAAACTCAAAATCCAACATACGTTAGTGGTAACAAGTATATAACTGAAGTAACTTTATTAAATTCTAATAAAGAACCATTAGTGGTTGCCAAAACTTCTATTCCAATAAAAAGATTGGGAACTCAAGTATTTGCGGTTAAGTTAGATTTTTAAGCTTTACAATTCTCTATATTTTATTTATATATTGTATTATGAGCATAGATGTAAAATTTAAAAACAAACCAAAAATTCTTGGTTTAGATATCTCAACAAAAACCATTGGGTTTGCCTTGTTTGATATATCTGGTTCTAAATTATTAGAACTAACCCATTTTTCACCAATGATTAAACCTCAACCTGAATATAAGATTGAAGAACTTATTAAGAAGGCTGAAGCATTTAAGAAACATTTGGAGGAATATAAAAATATGGGAATTACTCGTGTTATTATTGAAGAACCCCTTTTACAATCAAACAACATTTATACCGTAGGTACATTATTAAGATATAACACACTTATTCTGAAAAATTGTTACGATGTATTGGGAGTATTACCAACATTTATTTCAACATACAATTCAAGAAAATTTGCTTTCCCTGATTTGGTTGGTCCAAATGATAAAGGACGTAATGTTTTATTTGGAGGATATCCAAAAGACATTGATAAAAAACACATTATTTGGGAACACGTTAATGCAGTGTGTCCTGATATTAATTGGTTATATGGTAAAACTGGAACACTTAAAAAAGAAAATTATGATATGGCAGATGCCGCAACTTGCGTTATAGGATATGTTAATATGTTAAAATTAGAAAAAAATTAATCAACTATATTTCACTTTAAAAGAAAAATAGTTTATACTTATAAAACAGGACGGGACGGGTAGAAATACTCGTTTTGGTTGGTTTCCCCTGGGAGTGGTGTACCGGGGGATTTTTTTTTGTCAAAAATTTTATTTATATTTCTACTAACTATGGTAGAACACGAAATAGATTACTCGGCGGTTGTGGATATTCTCGAAGACATTTTGGGGGAACACAGACAGCACAATGACTATAGAGGACAGATCTCCTTTGATTGTCCCGTATGTTCTCACGACATTAAAGGATTAGACGACGGGGATGGTAAGGGTAATTTAGAAGTTAACTACAAGAGAGGTGTTTACAAATGTTGGGTATGTGCGGAAACTCACGACACTTATGGTTCTTTATATAAGTTATTAAAGAAATATGGTAACACTAAACAACTAAAGAAATATTTGTTGTTAAAACCTGAAGATGACGGAGAACAACCAAAAAGAACTTTTATACAGGTTAGATTACCAAAAGAATATGTATCATTCAAAGATGCTAGTTTAGGTCTTAAAATGACTCCACAATACAAACAAGCTTTCAATTATATTAAAAAAAGAAATATAACAGATTTAATGGTTCAAATGTATAACATAGGTTTTTGTTATACAGGTCACTATGAACATAGAATTATTATTCCATCTTACGATTCAGAAAACAGATTAAATTATTTCATTGCTAGGTCTTATTTGAATGAAACCAAAATGAAATATAAGAATCCAGAAGTAGATAAAGAAAGTTTAATTTGGAACGAACATCTTATAAATTGGGATGACCCCGTTTATATTGTGGAAGGTGCGTTTGATTCAATATTCTTACCTAATTCAATACCAATGTTAGGTAAGTTTATGACTCAAAATTTATTTAACAAACTTTATGACAACGCAAAGAAAGTTGTGATTGTTTTAGATCCAGACGCTTGGGAAGATGCATTCAGATTATACCATAAATTAAATTGTGGTAAGTTAATGGGTAAATTGTGGATTGTTAAATTAGACGGAGATAAAGATATAGCAGATTTAAAGGGAGATTTAAGTGGGTACGAAATAAAACAATTAAATTAAATATAAACACAATGATAGTAGAAAAAAATTACAGGGTACAGTTGTTAGATGGTAAAGAAACCACAACACTTTACAGTACGAGACAAGAAGCAGTTAGAGCCCATAGAGGTAATATTGCTAAATTAATTGAGGTTCTACCTAAACACACTAAACCAAAAGTAGTTGTACCAACAAACGACCAACTTGCAATTGTTATTAGTGCACGTAGTAACGAAGATTTGGACATTTCAAAAGATTGTGGTTACGCGGTTATGTATAATTGTCCAAAAATAGATAACATATATGATGGTATGAAATATCTTGAGGTGTCGGGCGATTATGTGTTGGAAGCGACGATTACTAAATTGGAGAAATACGAAAAAAGTATACACCACCATTGGAAAGGTCCTGGATATAAACCAGATAAAGTTTGGAAGTGGGCAATATTCCATAAAAATGGTAAACTAGTACCAAGAAAAGCAGCCGAAGAAAGATATGGTAATCCACTTAAAGGAACACAAGGTGGGATTAGTTATATTAAAATTTAAAAGATTATGAATTTACAAGAAATCGCAACAGAAATAAATGAGTTACTTGAAAATAGACGAAAGGAATTAGATTTAACCTTTGTTGAAGAGGAACACATTTATTATATGAGAGATGCCGAAGGGGTGTTAAGAAAAACATTCCCATCTGTTTCTAAATTAATAAAAAAATTCCACAAGGCATTTGACGCAGATGGTATGTCACTTAGAATGTGTAAAGGTGATCCTGAAGCGGCATTACTTTTAAGAGAAGAATGGAAACAATCTGGAATCTACGCAACCAATATGGGTAGTAGGGTTCACTTTGTGTTAGAGAGTGACACAATTAGTCGTTTTGGTGATTACAAGGAAGTTAGACAACCTATATTTGAATGTGATGATGCTCAGTTATTAAGAAGCGACAGTATGATTAAAGCAGGAAAAGAATTTCTTGATTTAATGATTGAAAGAGGAGCAATACTTTTAGATACTGAAATCATATTAGGTGATAACGAATTAGGATACACAGGACAACCAGACAAAGTTTGGTTAATGTTTAATAAAGACAAAACAGATTTTGGAATTGTAATTACAGATTGGAAAACAAACCAACCAAAAAACTTTGAAATCCAACATTACACAGGTAAAATGTATGCACCGTTTAATGAATATCACGACACGGCGCTTGGTCATTATTATTTACAACTACCGTTATATGCTAGGTTATTACTTAAAATGTTAAAAGGAACTAAGTATGAAAACTTAAAATTATTAGGATGTGTTGTGATTTTATTGAAAGACGATGGGACATACCAAGAATATAAAGTACCTTCACAAGTAAACACCACAGTATTAAAT
>Ga0209550_10000323_pt1 | contig 43149 bp, 36 predicted proteins | sample LauGreSuBDMM15SN_2_FD_187567 | JGI IMG/M metagenome (GOLD analysis project Ga0209550, IMG submission 187567) | Freshwater lake microbial communities from Lake Michigan, USA - Su13.BD.MM15.SN (SPAdes) (version 5) | ecosystem: Environmental > Aquatic > Freshwater > Lake | place: Lake Michigan...
GTAAAGGAGTTAAAATTTATTGAGGAAATTTAGTTAATTTTATAATTCAGGTTAAAATATTTTGAATTTATTTCTTTGATAAGATTTACACCTAAATTTACCCTGCTAAACTAAATTTTTAATTCGCTTTTACAATTCTCTAGAAAGGTGATTTATTAGAAGAAATTCTTATTGAATTAAGTGGGGCTAGGCGATAGCACTTCGAGTCGAGTTCTATGCTTGCATTGCGCGCCCTCGCGCATTTATCATTGCGAGCATGGTGTTTGAGGATCGAAGTGCTATCGCCTAGCCCCACTTAATTCAATAAGAATTTCTTCTAATAAATCACCGCCCCAGAGATCAAAATTAGATCAAAACTAGATCAATAAAACCATGGAAGAACAACAATTAGCCAACCTAAACCAAGCCCAGCGCGATGCCGTATTAAAAAGCGAAGGCCCGTTGCTAGTGCTAGCCGGCGCCGGCACAGGAAAAACAAAAGTTCTAACCTCGCGAATCATCCACATCATAAACTCGTACCTAGCTTCGCCCTTACAGATTCTAGCGGTTACATTTACCAACAAAGCTGCCGCCGAAATGAAAAAACGCATCGGCGAGGTAATCGGCGACCAGGTAAATAATTTATGGATCGGCACCTTTCACTCAATAGCAGCGCGTATCACGCGCAGACACGCCGAAATTGTCGGCCTAAAAAACGATTTCACGATCATCGATCAAGATGACCAACTGCGCTTGTTAAAGCAGATAATCGCCGATTTCAACATTGATACCAAGCAATTTCCTGCCAAAAATTACCTCAATAAAATTTCGCGGATGAAAGATTTGGGAACGGTGCAAAGCCTGCAAAATCAAGGACGCGAAGATGATAGCGGTTTGCCAAAATTAAAAGATATTTTTGCGCTTTATCAAAATCGCCTTAAATCAATGAACGCCGCCGATTTTGGCGATTTGCTGGCCTATAATCTAGAAATTTTTGCGAAAGCGCCCGAAGTTTTAGAGCAATATCAGAATAAATTTCACTATGTTTTGGTTGACGAATATCAAGATACTAACAACGTGCAATACCAATGGCTTCTAAAGCTGGCGGCAAAATATCAAAATATTTGCGCGGTGGGTGACGACGATCAATCAATTTATAGCTGGCGCGGCGCTAACATTGCCAATATTTTGCGTTTCGAAAAAGACTTCGCCAATGCAAGCGTGATAAGGCTTGAGCAAAATTATCGCAGCACGGCAAATATTCTTAAAGCCGCCGATTCGGTAATTCTTAACAATAAAGAGCGTCACGGCAAAACGCTGTGGACTGAAGCAGGAGAAGGCGAGCAGGTAAAATTATTATCGTTTGTAGACGATAGAAGCGAGGCCGCGACAATTACCGAAACTATCGCCAATTATGCGCGTCAACGTAAATATAAATTGTCGGAGGCGGCGATTTTAGTGCGTGCGGGCTATCAAACCCGCGCTTTTGAAGAGGCGTTTATCAGGGCTTCGCTGCCTTACAAAATTATTGGCGGCCTTAAGTTTTATGAGCGCATGGAAGTTAAAGATGCCATCTGCTATTTGCGCGTTGCGGCAAATTTTGGCGACGATCTGGCTTTAAGCCGCATAATTAACGTGCCCAAGCGCGGTGTTGGCGATACTACTATCAATAATTTATACCAAAAAGGCAAAAGCGAAAATATGTCGCTATTCCTTGCTATTAAAGACGCCATCGCCAAAAACGAGTTAAAGGGAAAGGCTAAAGATGCCCTAAAATCACTGCTCGAGCAAATTGAAAAATGGCGCGCGGCGCTAGATAATAGCTCGCTTCCCGATGCTGCAAAATTAATCTTGATGGAAAGTGGCTATATTCAAATGTGGCAAAGCGAAAACACCCTAGAATCGCAAGGAAGGATTGAAAACATTGACGAATTCGTTGGCAGCCTAGCCGAATTTTCTAACATTACCGAATTTTTAGAATATGTAAGTTTGGTAGAAGCCAAAGAAGATAAGTCGGTGCAAGATGCTGTTAGCGTTATGACAGTGCACGCCGCCAAGGGATTAGAGTTTAGTTTGGTGTTTATTCCTGGCCTTGAAGATGGCGTGTTTCCTAGTTCGCGCTCGATGGATGAGCGCAACGGCCTAGAAGAAGAGCGCCGCCTGCTTTATGTAGCAATAACCCGCGCCCGTAAAGAGCTTGTTATGTGCTATGCGCAAACGCGTTTTGTGTTTGGCGATTATCAATCTTCGATGCCATCGCGCTTTTTAAAAGAGTTGCCAGAGGGCGTAAAATTAGTAGAAAGCGCCAATTCATTTTCTTCGGGTTATTCTTATGGTGCTGCTTCGCGCGGTTCGTCTGGCTATGGCTCTGCGGCGCAAACTTCATTTGCAGCGCGGCCACAAACTTTGCCAGATTCTTCCGATCCATTTTTTGGCAAGCGAGTATTTCATCAAAAATTTGGTTATGGAAAAGTTGTAGAAGTAGAGGGCTCTAGGCTTGGTATTAGTTTTGAAAAGTCTGGCCGTAAAACGGTGATGAAAGATTTTGTTGCGCTTGTGGCCTAGAGTTGCTGGTTTATTGTTGCGGTTTGTGCATAAATGTAAAAAAATCTTGCGGCTTTGACAAAAATATGCTACAATGGCTGCAATTAGTTAAATTTTTTAGATAAATTTATGGATTCGAAAAGATCAAGCTCGGCAGAGCCAGAATTAACGGAAGAGCAAAAGAAAGCGCAAGACGCTACTACAATACAAGCGGCTTTCAAGGGGCATCTGAAGCGTGCCAAATTTACAAAAATGAAAGATTCTGCCACTACCATTCAAGCTGCTTGGCGTGGCTACAAGGTGCGAACAGCCATGAGGCCAGAATTGCAGGCAAACCTTAAAGAAAGTCTTGCGGACATAGCTGAAAGGAAGCGGATAGAGCAAGAAGAGCAAGAAAAGCTGGAAAAGAAAGAGAAGATAGAAAAGCGCACTCAAGAGTTGAGAGAAGACCCAGAATCTATGGGCAAAGTGATTAAGGTGCAGGCAAATGTCAGAAGAATGTTGGCGAAACGCCTGGTAGCAAAATTGCGCGAAACAAAGGCGGCTGAAGAAGCTAAAGAAGGGGGAGATAAAGACCAGGCGGCGAGACAAATACAGGCATGGTGGAGAGCTAAAAAAGTCGAAAAAACATCGAGAGAAGCAGCAGATGCCGCGAGAAAGGCCCGTGAAGCAGCCGACCTCGCAGCGGCAGAGGCTGCTCGTGCGGCCGCTGAAGATCGCGCTCGTGAAATAGCTGACGCAGATATTGCTCGTGCAGCTGCAGCAGAGGCTGCAACGGCAGCAACAGCAGCGCGCGATGCTCTAGTTGATGGCCTTGCCGCAGCAAGAAAAAATGGCTGGCCAAAATATCTTGATCGCAGGCAGTTAAAAGAAGAAATGACCGTAACTGCGGCTTCTCGAGGCATGTTTTATGATTATGCTAAGCCGGGCCCTGGTGCTTTTAGGCCTTATCCTAAAGAACGTGCGCATCAAGGCAGTTGGATTGAAGGCATTGCCGGGCGTTACAATAAAGGTATTAATGGCAGCTACTTCAGAACAAAGCGTATCGAAAAAGAGGTTCTTGGTGCAATGCAGCCTGATGGCACAAGGCTTTCTTCTACAAAAGTTTTTGAGGATGTTATAGTTGATGGCAGGGGAAATCCAATCACCGATGATGATGGAAGGTTTATTCTTGGGTCTATGGGCAGAAATAGGGCCTATACCACAGACATGATCGAGCTTGGTGCCGAAGGCTTCGCAACTGCAGAATATGAAACCCTGATTGATTTACAAAAAGACATAGACAGATTGCGTAAAAAGCACCGCAGAGCTGGTATTGAGGGGAAGTCGTTAATTGGCGATGATGAAACGCGCGTTGCTTTTGCGCGCTATAGAGGGAAGCATTTTGATGGGCAGGGAAAATTTACTGGCGAAGAAGATCGCTATGCAATTATTATTGAAACGCGACAAGGTATAACCGAGGTATTGCTTGATGAGGAGGTGTTTAAAGAGAAGCTAGCTGCGGCAGAGCACGAGTTTGACACAGATGCCAACTACAAAGAATACATGGCCGCTGCCTTAGATGCATTTCAACATTTGCCAGAGCCAGAAAAAATCGCCGAGGCCGAGAAAATGGTGCGCCGCGAAATTCGCGAGCAAGTGATGCGGAAAGTAGCAAAAGAAGTGCAAGAAGCGCAAAGACAAAGTGCGGCAGCGCAGCAGTTTTCTAAGCGAGATCTGCAAGAGTTGGTGCGTGCTCAAGGCTTTGATCCTCTTGGAAAAGTTGCAAAAAGAATCACTACTACGTTTGACCGAGTGCCAACGCCAATTAGTAATTATGTTGATCATAGCGGTGTGGCGATTTCTAAAAATCGTCGCGGGGCAGAAGTGGTGTTTAATGGTGGCGTTCCTCATGATGTGATGTGGATTAATTATCCGGGAACTAGCTATTATGCTAGAGCTGCTTGTGCTGCTGAAGATGGATTATATGATTGCTTTGTTGATGGTCAGTTGAAGAAGGTAGAGCGGAAAAAAGGCGAAACCTGGCTTGATGAAAACACTATCCACTATCACGATGGCGCGCAATATGTGCCACTTTGTGTGCATACCAATTACCTTGGACTAAATCCAGCAAATGCTTTGGCAGACCACGAGATGGCGCGCTATCAAGGTGGGCCAAAAGGATTTAAAGGCATACAAAAAATGTATGATAAATATGCCATAAAAGTTTTGGCGCATGTTGATGAAGTGCGTTCGGTTGCAGTTAAGGTAAAGGGATGCAATGTTGCTTCTACAATGCTTAAGCCAGTTGCCTTTAAAGATGCCGAAAATAATCGCTTAGTGTTTGTTAGAGAATTGCCTACAGCCGCAGATATTGCTAGCGGAGCACCAATAAATTCTTGGAAAACACAAGATCTTTATGCTAAACATCCAACAATAACAGTTATTGAAGGTGTTGGTAAAGATGAAAAAAAATCTGCTGCGGCGCTTGAAAAAATTCAAAAAGCTTTTGGTGGCCCGGTATTTTCAAGAGTAAAATTTGTTGGAGAACAAGAGCTACGTAACAACCCAGAATATAAAGATAAAACTAAATGGGTAAAAGTTCCTAGTGAAAATGGTGCGTTTTATCGCGATGTAAGGCTTTATCGTCTCGATAAAGCTGGTGCGTATCATGTGGTAAATCAAGATCAGATTGCCCAATTATTGATGATGCCTACTCCTCAACCTGCACCGCCGGCTCCTCCTATTCCAGAAGAGCCTTTTACTTTAGAAGAAGCACAAACATTTAGCGCTAGATTTGCCGCTACTATTTCTGAAATGGAAGTTAGAGATACTGCGGTTAGAGATGAGTTTAAAGATGTGGAAGCATTGTTGCGTCTAGCTGCTTTTAGGGGAGATATTGCCGAGGTAAATAGAATAGTTGCGCAATATAAAGAGCTTTCAGATGCAATTGAGACAAGAAATGCGGGTGCAGCAACTATAGCAGAAAGAGAAGCTGCTAGAAAAGACATGTGCTTCGATCTTTCGGCAGCAGATCCACGTGGTGGCCAAACCGCATTGCATATGGCTGCAGCAGCCGGAAATAAAGCTATGGTTGCTGCTTTGCTTGCGGCCGGTGTTGATCCTACTGTTAAAGATAGCGATGGCAAAACCGCTGCGCAAATAGGGCGTAAAAAAGGGCATTTCGATGGTAATGATAAAGATAATGTTGTTACAACCCTTGAAAATGCCGCAAAAAGGGCAGAGCAACTTAAGCCTAGGAAGAAAAAAGAGGAGTTAGAGAGGAATGTTGAGATTTTGGTAGCAAGGCTTGTGCATTATGAGGCTGGTTTGTTGGGGGCGCAAAACGACTTTAAGCTTTTATCAGAAAAGGCGAAAGCTGCAATTTTAGCTAGCGCAGGTGCTGTAGCTGAAGCTGCTATGAAGGAAGCTAAGCAATTTAAAACAACGCAACTAGATCCGCAAAAAGAGCTTGTAGATAAAACTAAATTTGAGATAACCAAAGCGAAGGTCGAGGTAGCAAAGCTTGGCTATAAAGAAGTTAAAGATAAAGACCTTGTTCCTTCGGCTCGTAGTTCTGATGCTTATGAAACTGCCTATCATGCTGTAGGAGAGGTAAATGGAGTTGTGGTTCAGGTGGCATATTACATGGCAAGACAAGACTGTGTTGTGCAATATCACAAAGGAAACGAGTTGGTGAAGAAGGAGTTAAAAAGAGGCGAAATGGTAGTTGATGAGAATTTTGTAAGTTATTATGATAAGGCAACCGCAGAGCGCGTTGCAACGCCTTTATATCATCAAGGATCTTTAGAAAACGTAGCCGTAGCCGCAGCCGGAAAACTTGCTGTTTCTCCTGTGAATCTTGCTGTTGTTCCGGGTGTTGCTCAAGCTGTTCGTGATCTTTATAGGGATGGATCGCCAATGCCTGTGCCAGATGGTTTTGATGAAAATACGTGGAAGAATTTGAGGGAGGCGCATGGTGACTTTATGAACGCGAATTATGCATATAAGTTGCAAACCGTTGCTAAACCAGAATGGTTTGTGAGAGCTATTACGGGTGGGCCGCTAGAGCCAGTAGTGGTTGCTGTGCCTCCTGTAGCGACAGCAGTGGCCGGAGATATGGTGCCAGCTAGTATGTTTGGTGGCGTAGTAGATGAGGAGGGGGAGGTTGTTCTTCCTGCGGGCCCTAGGGGTGTGGCGCCTTCTTCTGTGCCAAGCAAACCTGTTGCTGAGCCGTTAGCTATGGATGCGAGAGGAGTTGCAGCACCTGATGAAGGAGATGCTGCAATCAATCCTGCAACTGGTAATCTATTACCAGCAGATGGACATGCGGCTCGTGCGGTGGCTCGTGCGGCGGCTGCGGGTGTTGCTATTCTGCCTGGCATTTAAAAACCTACAGCTTCATCTTAAGCATAGTCAACTCGTGGGCTCGATCACGCGCTTTTGCGGCTTTCTCAAACTCTAAATTAGAGGCGTGATCGACCATCTCTTTTTTCAGCGCATCAATTTTGCGATCAAGCAAGTTTAAATTTCCACCACGCGCCGCAACCAATATTTCGGCCATTTCATCAGAAACGCCTTCCTTCATTATTGCCGATTTTTTGCTGTATAAATTTGCCAGCGCCGAGCCCAAAGCCTTGTTGGTTGTGGTTGGAGTAATATTGTGCTTCTTGTTGTATTCAATTTGAATAGCGCGGCGGCGGTTGGTTTCAGCCAGCGCATAGGTGATAGATTTGGTTTCTTTATCGGCATATAAAATCACGCGCCCTTCAGAGTTGCGCGCCGCGCGCCCAATGGTTTGAATAAGTGCGGTGTTATTGCGCAAAAAGCCTTCTTTGTCGGCATCAAGAATTGCAACCAGCGCGCATTCAGGAATATCAAGGCCTTCGCGCAATAAATTAACGCCAACCAGGCAATCATATTTTCCTTGGCGCAAATCTTGAATAATCTCGATGCGGTCAAGAGTATCAACGTCTGAATGCATATAAACAACATTGATTCCAACTTCGTTTAGGTAGTCGGTTAAATCTTCTGCCATTTTTTTGGTAAGGGTTGTAACTAGTGTTCTAAAGCCTTGAGCCTTAGTTTTTTTTACTTCGCCGATTAAATCATCAACTTGCGTTTTAGCGGGACGAACATCGCAAACAGGGTCGAGCAAGCCAGTTGGGCGTATGATTTGTTCGATAACTTCTCCACCACATTGCGTTGCTTCATATTTGCCCGGAGTAGCCGAAACATAGATGGTTTGTGGCTTAAAGGCCTCCCACTCGGCAAATTTTAATGGGCGATTATCAAGGGCCGAAGGCAGGCGAAAGCCGTGTTCTGTAAGCACCGACTTGCGGGCAAAATCTCCTTTATACATGCCATCAATTTGCGGCACGGCAACGTGGCTTTCATCAACAAAAAGCAAAGCATCTTTGGGCAGATATTCAAATAGCGTTGGAGGGGCGTCTCCATTGCCTCGGCCAGTTAGATAGCGCGAATAATTTTCGATGCCTTTGCAAGTGCCGGTAGATAAAATCATCTCCATATCATAAGTGACGCGCTGTTGCAGGCGTTGGGCTTCGAGCAGTTTATTTTGTTGCTCAAACTGATCTAGCCTTAAAGCGAGATCAGTTTTTATTTGCTTTATCGCATCGTGCAAACGCTCTTGCGGCGTTACGTAGTGCGAGCTGGGATATAGTGCGATATCGGGCAATTTTGCGTAAATTTCTCCGGTGAGTGGATCAAATTCAGAAATTTCATCGACCTCATCGCCAAAAAAACTTAAGCGCCAGGCGCGATCTTCGAAGTGCGATGCAAATACGTCTACAGTGTCTCCGCGCACCCTGAAGGTGTTGCGGGTAAAGGCAATATCGTTGCGCTGATATTGCAAATCTACTAGGCGCAGCAAAAATTTTTGGCGGTTCATTTTTTCGCCAATTTTTAGGCGCAGCACCATTTTTGAGTAGAATTCGGGCGAACCAATACCGTAAATGCAAGAAACCGAAGCAATGATGATGCTGTCTCTGCGCTCAAACAAAGAGCGCGTGGCAGCATGGCGCAGGCGATCGATTTGTTCGTTGATGGCGCTATCTTTTTCGATATAGGTGTCGGTCTTAGGTATATAAGCCTCGGGCTGATAATAATCGTAGAACGACACAAAATATCCCACTTCGTTTTCGGGGAAAAATTCTTTCATTTCGCCATAAAGTTGGGCGGCCAAAGTTTTATTGTGCGCCATAATTAGAGTAGGGCGCTGCGTGGCTTCAATAATGTTGGCCATGGTAAAAGTTTTGCCAGAGCCGGTAATTCCTAGCAGGGTTTGGTTTTGCTTTTTAGCTTTAATGCCCGCAAGAAGCTTGGCTATTGCTTGGGGCTGGTCACCAGCTGGTTTAAATTTTGAGTGGATTTTGAATTTGGGCATTCTAATAATTTGTTTTTACTTGAAGTATTATAATTCTTATAGATCTGTCTTCAATTTGTTTGAGTAGCGTCCCTTATTGCAATGGTTAAAATTTTAGAAAAATTGATTCACAATAGTCGCTTCATGCCTTTTTACCTACAAATATTTGCAACGATTGATTGATCTTTTGTAAAACTAGGCTTTCAGCAGATTTTTCTAAATTTTTTGCCGCCGATATAATCAAGTCGCGGTCTTGAGGGTTTTGCAACAATTCTTCAAGTTTTAATAATTGTTGCAAAATCACCTCTTTATTTTCTTGCGAAATCAACTCGCCATAGGTTTCTAAATCTTCTCGTAAAATGCGGGTGCTTTGTTTTGCTTCGCTGACGGTTTCGGCTAGTAGGCGATTTTTTATATCTTGCGAGGCGTTTTTCATAGAATCTAGCAACATGGTTTTAACCGCGTCCTCATTGATTCCATAGCTTGGTTGTACGATAATTTCTTGTTTTTCTCCAGTGATTTTTTCTTCAGCAGTAACAGTTAACAAACCATCGGCATCAACTTTAAAAATAACCGCTATGCGCGCCATTCCTGCTCTGAGTGCAGGTATATTTTTTATTTCAAAACTTGCAAGAGAGCGACAATCTTTAGCAAATTCGCGCTCGCCTTGCACAATATGCAGCTTCATGCCGGTTTGATTATCAACATAAGTAGTAAATTCTTTTTTAACGGCAGCAGGAATCGCGGTATTGCGCAAAATTATTTTATCGACAACTCCACCCATCATTTCAATTCCTAGCGAAAGCGGAGCAACATCAAGCAATAAATTATTAGTGGCACCACTTAAATTATAAGCCTGCCAAGCCGCACCAATAGCCACTACGCGATCTGGATCGAGATTGGTAAGAATTTTTTTGGTGCCAAAAATTTCGCTAAGTTTTTGATGAATTAGCGGAATTCTACTAGAGCCACCAACCATGATAACGCCTTTAATATCAACGGTTTCAAGGTTTAGATCTTCAACTAATTTTGTAGTTAATAAAATTGTTTTATTAATTTTTTCAGCAACAAGTTCTTCAAATTCACGACGCGAAAATAAAAATTTAAAAACGCCATTAAGGCTTGAAACATCATATTCTACAGCATTTTCTAGCGACAGTTTTTCTTTAATTTTTTGGGCGATAATTTTTGCTTCTGCAAAATCAATTGCTATTTTTTCTTGAATTTTTCTAGCAAGAAGTGCGTCGAAGTCGTCGCCGCCTAGAGCGTTGTCGCCACTTACTCCAAGCACTTTAAATACACCTTTTTGCATCTTTAAAATCGATACATCAAAAGTGCCTCCACCCAAATCGTAAACCGCATAAATGCCTTCTGTTTTATTATCTAAACCATAGGCAAGCGCTGCGGCTGTAGGCTCGTTGACTAGTCGCAAAACTTCGAGCCCAGCTAATTTTGCCGCTAATTTTGTGGCATTTTTTGCCGCTTCGTCAAAATAAGCAGGAACAGTTATTACTGCTTGCGTGATGATAACTGGTTCAAGCTCTTTATTGTCAAGGGTTTGGGCTGTTTCCAAATTTTGTTCGGTTAATTTTTTTTCAGCCAATTCTTTTAAATATTTTAAAATTTCTGACGAAATTTCTTCGGGAGAATATTTTTTTTCACCAATCACCAATCTTACAGAATCGTTATGCGCGCCACTTTCATCAAGTTGAAATTCTTCATGATTCACAACATCGCGAAAACCTTTTCCCATTAATCTTTTGATTGAATAAATTCGCCAGATATTTTGTAAAGATGTTGTATTTTTGGCCGCAGATTCTTGCGCATTATTGTTTATAAAGTGATGTTTTTCAACTATTTCATTTGCTACAGCCACAACGCTTCCAGAGGCATTAAAAATTATTGCAGATTTGTGTAATTCGTTGCCATTTTCATCGGCAAAAAGTTGAACTTTATCATTTTTAATAATACCAACCAACGAGTTTGTAGTGCCTAAATCAATGCCAATTACAATTTTTGATTGATCAGAATTAGCGATTTCTTTTTGTGGTTCTTGAATTTGTAATAGTGCCATTTTTTAAACTGTGTCGTCGTAACAAATTTATATTTTAGGGAGTTGTTGCGAGATTGAGATGCCCACAAAAACTTTTACAAAAGTCTTAGAATTTAATTTTTTTGCATCTAATTATTGCAGCATTTTTAATTTCTATCCAGGTTGTTTATTGTTTAAATTTTTTAAATCACACAAAACTTTATCAAAATATTTTGCTTTAATCAAAAATTGAGCGGCCGCTTTAAAGTCTTTATTTTCAAGCTCTGAAGCGGCATCGTTAATTGATGATTTAATTTTAACCGCCAACTCTTTCTTTAAATTTATAATTTCTTGCGCAGATGAATCGAGAATTTTTTCTTGAATTTCTAGCACGCTCTCAAGTGTTGCAAAGTCTGGCTTCACCGGCCCACCATCTTCTTCTAGATTAATGCCATTCAACTGCAAAATATGCATCGCGCGGCGCAAAGGATTTTTTAAAACCGCATAAGCTTCGTTAATATCCATAGAGTTTTCTATCTCGGCAACGCCCGCCCTATCTGGATGAAACTGCTGCTGAAAGGCAAAATATTTTTGCTCGAGTGCGTCGTCATCAATAGAAAATTTAACCGGCAATAAAAATTTTTCGAAGTGGTTTTGCATATTAAACCTTAAATGATTCGCCGCAGCCGCAGCGTCCTTTTTCGTTAGGATTTATAAAGTCGAAACCCGATTCTAATTCTTTTTCAACATAAACCATTTGGCTGCCAATTAAAAACATCGAGATCTTTGGATCTATATAAACCGCCACTTCGTCCTTAACTATAACATCGTCATATTTGCTGATATTTTTATCTTTTAGCGCATATTCAATTGCATAAGAAAGGCCAGAGCAGCCGCGAGTTCTAACGCCAACGCGTATGCCTTCGCATGGCTCTTTTCGTGCTTTAAGCAAGGTTTTAATTTGCACTAAAGCATCATCAGAAATAGTGACATAATCAGCAATCGGATTTCCGGTATTTGAAAATTGTAAACCCATTAAAATTATAAAAATTAGTGATTTTAATCAAAAACTAAGCGTGATTTTTCTTTTGGCGATAATCTTCTATCGCCGCTTTAATCGCTTCTTCAGCCAATACCGAGCAGTGAATTTTTACTGGTGGCAAAGATAATTCTTGCGCGATTTCTTTGTTAGTTAAAGTGCCGGCTTTTTCTAGGGATTGGCCTTTGATCCATTCTGTAGCAAGTGAGCTAGAAGCAATGGCCGAGCCGCATCCGAAGGTTTTAAATTTTGCATCGGTAATGATTCCATCGTCAGAAACCTTGATTTGCAATTTCATGACATCGCCACAAGCAGGCGCGCCTACTAGGCCGGTGCCAATGTTTTCTTCGTCTTTTGCAAATGATCCAACGTTGTGTGGATTTTCGTAGTGATCTAAAAGTTTTTTTGAGTATGCCATTTTTTTATTTGTTGAATTAAAGATTTTTTTAGAATTTTTTAGCTTCAGTATTTATGCGATTCTATTCTGGCCTTACTGTGTTAAAACTAGGTCACGTTATATCCCCTGGCGGGGATACGCTGACCTATTTTGACACAGTAAGGCCAGAATAGAATCGCATAAATACTGAAGCTAAAAAATTCTAAAAAAGCTTTAATAAATTTTATTTTTTAACCCGTCATTTGATATACCTAGTTCTTTATACTAAAGCCTAGTAAGCCAAATCTCCAAACAATTCTTTTTATTCTCCGCAAAAAATTGCATCTAAATAAAAATCCAAACACAATCCTTGCTCTCCCCAAAAAAAATTCATTTAGAATACTTTTATATTGAGGAAATTTAGTTAAATATTTAGAAGGTTAACTTGTGTCAAAATGCGTCAGCGTATCCCTGCCAGGGGATATAACGTGACGCAGTTTTGACACAAGTTAACCTTCTAAATATTTAACTAAATTTCCTCAATATAAAAGTATTCTAAACCAACTCTAATGCCCCTTCCACTGAATTGAATTAATATCAACTCCTTCCTGAATCATATCCCAAAGCGGGCTCAAAGCACGCAGCTTCTCTACCTTCGCCTTAATTAAATTAATCGCATAATCAATTTCTTCTTCAGTAGTAAATTTGTCAATTCCAAAGCGAATAGAGGTGTGCGCTAAATCTTCGCTAACGCCTAGAGCATGTAGCACATAAGATGGCTCTAAAGATGAAGAAGTGCAAGCCGACCCAGATGAAACCGCTAAATCTTTAATCGCCATAATCATTGATTCGCCTTCTATTCCGGCAAAACTAAAATTTAAATTACCAGGAATGCGTTGCGCGCGGTCGCCATTAAGGTAGATGTGCGAAATTTCTGTAATTGCATTATAAAATTTATCGCTAAGCTTTTTTATGTGTGAATAATTTTGCGACATTTCGTTTTTTGCAAGTTCTGCTGCCTTGCCTAGGCCCACAATTAGCTGCGTTGCAAGTGTGCCAGAGCGAATGCCGCGCTCTTGTCCGCCGCCACTAAATAATGGTTTTACACGAACTCTTGGTTTGCGGCGAATGTAAATTGCACCAATGCCCTTGGGGCCATATATCTTATGGCCAGAGATGCTCATTAAATCTATGTTCATCTCGTTAACATTAAGTGGAATTTTTCCAAAAGCCTGTGCCGCATCGCTATGAAAAAACGCGCCTTTTTTACGACATAAATCGCCAATTTCTTTAAGTGGCTGAATGACTCCAATCTCGTTATTTACGGCCATTATCGACACTATCGCGGTTTTGTCGGTAATTGCTTTTTCAAGCTCATTTAAATCGACCAAACCATTTTTTTGCACTGGCAAAAAAGTAACGTTAAAGCCTTCTTGCTCTAAGTCTCTTGCCGAATTGATTACGCATTTATGTTCGGTTGTAAGAGTAAGAATATGATTTTTTTGCGGATGGTAAAAATGCGCCACGCCCTTGATAGCAATGTTGTTAGACTCGGTGGCGCCCGAAGTAAAAAATATTTCTTTTTCATCGGCGCCGATTAAATCGGCAACTTGCTTACGCGCAATTTCTACCAGCTCTTCAGCCTTCCAGCCATAAGAATGCGAGCGCGAATGCGGATTGCCAAAATCATTTTTCATCACTTCAATCATCGCCTCAATAACGCGTGGATCAGAAGGTGTGGTAGACTGATAATCTAGATAAATCGGTAGTTTGATCATTTTTAAAAAAATAAATTCTTACGTTTTGTTTAAAAACTAGTCAACCCTTAGGAGTTGCTGGCTGTAAGTGTTAAAAGATTTATTGCCTTATGGAAAGAATTTTATTTACGAAAGTTAAATTAAGAATTTTAGTATGTTTAAATTATAGAATTACAAGCCTGTATCAAAAATGTGTCAGCGTATCCCCGCCAGGGGATGTAACGTGACGCAGTTTTGATACAGGCTTGTAATTCTATAATTTAAACATACTAAAATTCTTAATTTAACTTTCGTAAATAAAATTCTTTCCATAAAGCAATAAATCTTTCGGCTTCATCCCTAGTGTTATCAGGGCAAAGACTAATTCTAATTGCTCCTAAAAATTCTTTTTCCACATTCATTGCTTGCAAAATGCGCGATTCTAAAACTGTGCCCGAAGAGCACGCCGCGCCGCTGCTTACCATCACCTGATTTAAATCGAGGTGAATTAATTGTGTTTGTGCATCGCCATCGCGAAGGGCGAAAAAGCTTGTATTTGCAAGGCGCGCAACATCTTGAGAAAAAATTCTTAAGTTGTCTTCGGCAATTTTTTTTAGTTCAAGCTCAATAAAGTCGCGAATTTGATGCATTTCTTGCAATTTTTTAAGACGTTGCGGCAATAATTTTATCGCTGCACCAAAGCCTGCAATTGCAGCTATATTAAGCGTTCCGGCTCTTTTGCCCCTTTCTTGTCCGCCACCAAAAATTAGTGGACGCATATTGATTCCTTTGCGCGCCAGCACAGCACCAGCACCCTGCGGACCATTGATTTTGTGCGCAGATACCGTAGCAAAATCAACGTTTAAATCTTCGAGATCAATAGAAATCTTGCCAAAAGCCTGTACCATGTCGCTATGAATTAGCCCGCCATGTTGGTGAACAATCTGCGCCACCTCTTTTACTGGCTGAATTGCGGCAGTTTCGTTATTGGCCAGCATCATAGAAACCAAAAAATTAGTGCCAGAAATTTGCGATAATTTATCACGCAAATCTTGCAAACTAATTATGCCGTTAGAATCGCATGCTAAATCAATGATATCAACATTGTGAGGCTTTAAATTATAAACCGAACTATGCTCAATTTTACTACGAAAAATTTGTGTAAAATTATCAGAAAAAAGCACCATATTATTGCTTTCGGTGCCACCAGAAGTAAAAAATACTTCATAATTATTGCCATTAATTGCATTGCGCAAATCTTCGCGAACCGCTTCAGTCATCATTGAAGCCTTGCGTCCTAATGTGTGCACCGATGAAGAATTGGCGCTTTGTTTAAGAATTTCGGTCATGCGCATAAAAGCCTCTGAAGCTAGAGAGGTAGTGGCATTGTGATCAAAATTAATAATTTTTAAAACCATAAAATTATTGGTACTTGTGCGCCTAGTTTTTAAATTTTTGTATGCCCGCAAGAGCTCTGTTTTTTGCAAAAATCGTATAATGAAATCGCACTTAAATAGTTATAAATGTTTTTCTCTAAGCCATGCCATAAATCGTGAGTGCGGCAGCGAGATTTATCTTGCTTGGCTATTGCGCAGCCCTCTTTTTTATCGCCGCAGCTGGTCATGCGAATATTTTCTCCTGTTGCGCAGATTACTTCAGAAATCGTAATTTCTTGGGGCTTTTTTTTCAACACGTATCCACCACCTGGGCCCTTGGTAGACTTAACTATTCCGGCCTTGCGCAAGTTAGAAAAAATTTGCTCTAAGTAAGATAGCGAGATGTTTTGTCTTTGCGAAATTGAAAGCAGGGAAGTGGGCTTTAAATCAGCTTCTGCCTTGCCTTCATCAAGCAAATCAATCATTGCCATTACGGCGTAGCGGCCTTTGGTTGTAAGGATCATAACGGTAATTATTGCTAGAGATAATCGTTGAACCAGGTTAAATATAGTCACTAAAATCTTATAAAGACCCATCAAAAGAGTCAACCATTTTATTCTTGCATTTATATATAAGCGGCGCTAGATTCTACGACCCATTTTCTGATTTATACACTAAATGGTGCTATTTTTAGCATAAAATATTAACCTTAACTGCTACCCATTCTAATGACTACAGCCCCTCTTAGCGCAAAGAATCAACAAATCGCTGACCAAGAAAAAATCTTCTCTGAAGAAAATTTTGCAGCACTTCTTGAAGAATATGAAAAAACCGGACAAAAACTTGTTGAAGGAACCGTCGTAAAAGGCGTTATCGTTGGCATTTCTGATCGTGGTGTTGCTGTAGATATCGGCGCAAAATCTGTTGGCTTCATTGATGGCGCAGAATTCAAGCGCGATGGCGAAATCACCGAAGGTGAAGTTGTTGATGTATTCCTTGAAAGACTAGAAAACAAAAGAGGCGAGCTTCTAATCAGCCGCAACAATGCTAGAAGATACAATAACTGGCACTACTTAAAAGCCTGCCTAGAAGATAAAACAGTAATCGAAGGCAAAATTATCGGACGTGTTAAAGGCGGCTACGCTGTTGATGTAAACGGCATTACTTGTTTCTTGCCGCGCAGCCAAGTTGACACAATGTTAATGTCTGACGACAATTTCTTACTCGGAAAAGTAGAAAAACTTCAAGTATTAAAAATTGATGAAATTCGCGGCAACGTTGTAGTTTCTCGTCGTGCTATCCTTGAAACTGAACGCAACGCCGAAAAAGACAAATTCCTTGCTAAAGTTAAAGTTGGCGACGCTCTTGACGGTATCGTTAAAAATATCACCGATTACGGTGCGTTTATCGATTTCGGAAGTTTCGATGGCTTGTTGCACTTAACTGATATTTCTTGGTGCCGCGTGCGTCATCCATCTGAAGTATTAAAAGTTGGACAAGAAATAAAAGTTCAAGTTATTAAATTTGACGAAGCTACTAAACGTATATCTCTTGGCATGAAGCAACTTCAAGCTAACCCTTGGGATACTATCGCTCAACGCTACCCTGTAAGCAGTGTAGTTAAAGGTGTTGTAACTAACATCACTACTTACGGTGCTTTCGTTGAAATTGAAAGTGGAATCGAAGGTTTGGTGCACGTTTCTGAAATGAGCTGGTTAAAAAATAACGCACTTCCTAGCAAATTCTTGACTCAAGGTCAAGAAGTAGAGGTGATGGTGCTTGACATCAATCCACAAAATCACCGCATTTCTCTTGGCATGAAACAATGCGAGAAAAATCCTTGGCAGCTATTTTCAGACAGCCACAAGGTTGGTGATGTAGTTGAAGGAACAGTGCGCAACTTTACTGAATTCGGTTTGTTTATTGGCTTTGATAGCGGCGTTGATGGCTTAGTACACATGTCTGACATTACTGCTAGCGGCAATGCTGAAGAAGAAGTTAAAAAATACAAAAAAGACGAAAAAATTAAAGTTGTAGTTCTTGGTTCTAATCCAGAAAAAGAGCGCATCAGTCTTGGTATTAAACAACTAGGCAGCGACGGCTTTAAAGCTGAATTAGAAAAAATTGATGCTGGTCAAATCGTTTCATGTGTTGTAGTTAACGTGAAAAAAGATTTCCTTGAAGTTGAGCTTGATTTTGGCCTAAAAGCCGTTATCAAAAGACTTGATTTGTCTAAAAACAAAGGTGATCAAAGAACTGAAAAATTCGAAATCGGTGATCGTATCGAAGCTAAAGTTACTTTGTTTAACAAAGTTACCGGCAAATTACTTCTTTCAATCAAAGACATGGAATCTGAAGAGCAAGAAGCGCATATTTACTCTGGCAACGCCAGTGGTACCTCGGTTGGAGATGTGTTAAAGCAATCTATGGCTGCGGCAAATCAAGAGTAGTTTTTAGCGTCGACAGGCTAGTGCGCTGGCCTGTCGATGTTTTGTTGTAGGCTGAAATTGTAGTTCAATTAGATTCTTATAGTTCAATCAGATCAAACTCATGTCCGACTTATCTAATAATATCGCCGTTCTAACTCACCTAAAAGACAAAGTACATAAGTGGAAAAACATCTCTATTTTGTGTGGCGTTATTGCTGTTTTGTTATTGCTGAAAATGGTGTCGGGTGGCGCAGATATTGGTGGATCGATTGATGGTGCAGGCGAATATATCGCTAACATTAAAATTAACAACACCATCACAGAAGATGATTATCGCAGCGAAGTCTTAGCAAAAGTTCTTGATGAAGACGCAATTAAAGCAGTAATTGTTGATATTGACAGCCCCGGTGGCGGCATTGTAGGCAGCGAAATCTTGTTAGCCGAGCTGTATAAAATTGCCGAAAAAAAACCTCTAGTGGTAGTAATGGGCTCCGTTGCTGCTTCGGGTGGGTATATGGCGGCACTTGCTTCTGATCACATCATTGCGCATAATGGCACACTTACTGGTTCTATCGGTGTATTAATGCAATCGGCAGAAATTACCGATTTGGCTAGCAAAATCGGCGTTAAATTGCGCACATATAAATCTTCTCCTCTTAAAGCTAGCCCTTCTCCATTTGAAAAGGCCAATCCAGAAGCAGATCGCGCAATTAACGAATCAATCAAAGATAGCGCCAATTTTTTCTTCGAGTTGGTGCGTCAAAGAAGAGGCGATAAATTAAATCAAGCCGAAATCAATAAAATATTTGATGGCAGGGTATTTACTGGCAGACAGGCATTGCAAGCAGGCTTGATTGATGAAATTGGCGGCAGGCAGCAAGCACTAGATTATTTGCAAAAATCATATAAAGTTGATGCTAAATCTTTAAAGGTGCGCGAAGTCTCTATAGTAAAGCTTCAAGATAGTTTTTTTGAAAAATTAACAGGATTCTTGCCGTTTGCTCATACCGCAGACTCGCTTGGCTCTAAGCACGGCATGATGACAATTTTTTCTTTGTAATATTCTGTAATTTAGTTTGATATTTATTTTTTTTTACTTAGTTTTGCAGGTCCGATTTTGATTAAGATATTTTAAGAATGTCGGTTCTGCGAGGCAGGCAGCGCGGTTGCGCTGAAATGAATTTCTAAATATTTAATATACTTTTAAAGTGGTTTAAATATTCGTTTTATTAACAATTTAATTATTTTATGACTAACAACGAAACTTTTGAAAGAGTAAAAAAAATCATCATCAACCACCTTGGTGTTGAAGAAGCAAAAGTTACAGAATCGGCAAGCTTTATCGATGATTTGGGCGCAGATAGCCTTGATCAAGTTGAATTGGTAATGGCTTTTGAAGAAGAATTTGGTATCGAAATTCCTGATGATGCTGCAGAAAAAATTACTACTGTTGGAAATGCGGTTAGATATATTTCTGAAAATATATAGTTTTATGTTTTTTGTATAAAAAAAGCCCTTTCGAAAATAATTTCGGAAGGGCTTTTTTGTTTTTAAGGCGCTGCTTTTTTGCTTACAGCCCCTTATGTAAAAGCCGCATTTGTGTTTATGCCTCGAACTCTTTATCAAAAATAATAATTATGGCTAATTCTTTAAAAATATCAGCAATCTCAAAATCGTTTGGAGGTAGTCTGGTGCTGGATAAAATTAGTTTTTCGGTAAGAAAGAATCATATTTTTGGTTTTATTGGATTGAATGGAGCGGGAAAGACAACTCTAATTAAAATTATTCTAGATTTGCTAGATGAAGATGATGGCGCGGTAGAAATTTTTGGGGTAACAAAAATTTTGCCAGAATCGCGACGCAAAATATTTTATTTGCCAGAAAAATTTTCGCCTTCGCCTTATTTAAAGGGGGAAGAATTTCTAAGATTTGTGTTAGATTTTCACAAGCTAAAGCTTGATGAATCAAGGGTTTACGAGCTTTGCAAAAATTTAGATTTTCCGCTTGAAATGTTGAAGCAGAAGGTAACGAAATATTCTAAAGGCATGGTGCAGAAGCTGGGATTGATTGCCACTTTTTTATCGGAGGCAGATTTAGTGATTTTGGATGAGCCTATGAGTGGCTTAGATCCAAAGGCCCGAATTAAGTTAAAGCGAGAATTGCTGGCTTATAAAAATCGGGGGAAGACGGTTTTTTTTAGCTCGCATATTTTATCAGATATGGACGAGATATGTGACGAGATCGCGGTTTTAGATGCGAGCAAAATCGTGTTTACAGGCTCGCCAGAGGGCTTTAAGGAGAAAAATAAAGAAACTGATCTAGACAAAGCTTTTTTGCGCCAAATTGGAGAAATCTAAATTATTCAAAATATAGATTTAAGAAACGCGTCTTTTTTCTAGCTTTCGAGCTAGTGTTCTGCGGTGCATTCCAAGAATGCGGGCAGCTTCAGAAATATTAAAATCTGTTTCGACTAAAACCTGGTGAATATGCTCCCATTCAAGATTTTTTATTGAGGTTTTTTTGTCGCTCGGTATTTTTTTTGAGGCGATTGTTTCTCCATTAAAAGCGGCGATTATCATCTCAGCATTTGCCGGTTTTGCCAAATAGTAGCAAGCACCAGACTTAATAGCTTCGATCGTGGTTGTAATGCTTGCATAGCCTGTGAGCATTACAATTTTTATTGCCTGGTCAAATTCATGTAAATGTTTTACCAATTCTAGGCCAGATTCGCCGGGCATTTTTAAATCTACCACTGCATAGCGCGGATGAAATTTTTTTAGAATTTCCAGAGCTTCTTTGGCGTTGCTGGCAATTTTTACTTCATAGTCTTTGCGCTCAAAAGACCTGCCCAAGCTACTTGCTAGCGCCTCATCATCTTCAGCAATCAAAATTGCTTTGTAGTCTTTCATAGGTTTTTGAGGGGAAGGGTTACTAAAACTTTTGCGCCGCCCGCAGAGGGATTTTCAATCTTTAAATTTCCGCCGATTCTGTGTAAAGCATTAAGCGCTAAAAATAAACCAAGGCCGCTGCTGTTTTTTGTAGTTAAATTTGGTTGACCTATTTGTTTTATAATTTTTTCATCAAAGCCTCTCCCACGGTCTTCAACACTTGCTATGGCATTATCTTCTGCAACTAAAACGTTGATTGAAATAAAGGCGGGCGACTCTTCTAGGGCGTTATCAAAAATATTAAAGAAAGCCTGAGTAATAATATCGTCGAGAAGGATTTTTTTATCGCTTTTGCCTTCAAAATTATAGATAAGATTTTCTGGCTTTCTTGAATTGGCCCATTCTTTTATCAGTTCATCAAAAACTTCTTTGACAGGCGCAATTGTTGCTTGCTCAAGCCTTTCTTTTTTGGAAGAGGAAAGTATTTCTGAAAGAATTTTTTTGCAGCGCAACAGTTGCGATTCAATCACCTCTACATCTTCAAGTAAATCTTTCTTCAGATTCATTTCTTTCCAGTCGCCAAGAATAACCAAGATTGTTGAAAGCGGCGTGCTTAGCTCGTGAGCTGCTCCGGTTGCAAGCAGGCCCATTCTTATCACTTGCTCTTTTTCGAGCGATTGCTGTTTTAACAGGTTAATTTTTTGATCTCCTTCTTTTAAATTTTTGATTATTTTAGTAATAAAAATAAGAAGTATAATGGTAGCAAATATATAACTGATCAGCATTCCATGTAGATGGAGGTTAAAAAAATCTCCGCCTTCGTGATGATGAAAAGCGTGTAATTCTTGATAATTAAAACTTAGCCAAACATAGCAAATAACAGTTAGAGTGGCGATCAGCCAAGCATAAATTACTTGCAGTAAAATTGCGCTGATAATTACTTGAAGTAAAAATAATGAAATGAATGGATTGGAGATTCCGCCGCTAAAATAAAGTTGAGAGGTGAGTGCGGCAACATCAAATAAAAGCTCGATGAACAAACTTTTATCGCTGATATTTTTTTGTGATTTGTAGCGGTAAAAACTAGTGCAATTAACAATTGTCAACAACAGCGCTATCGAAAACATTTCGGTTAAGGGTAGTTCGATATGCAAAAAATAATGGGCAAGTAGAATGGTTGCCACTTGTCCAAATATTGCAATTAAGCGCAGACAGAGCAGTTGTAAAAGATTTTTTCTATTAGTATTTTGAGAAATTGTGTCCTTCATTTATCTGATCATAAAATAATAAATCGTAAAGCGCTTTGGACAAATTGTCTCACTTGCTTAAGTTTTGTTATTATAAGGTTAGGGTATCGGTAAAAAATATCAAAATTATTAATCATGTTCAAAGCGGCGCCGACATAGTCGATTTAACGTTGGGCGCTTGTCATTTTATTATTGGTTATAATTCTAGTAGATTGTTTGATGTGGAGAATTATTATTAGGAATAGCCTTTCAAGCAGACGCTATTGGGGGCCGTTACTAGGGCATAAAATTTAGTTCTACAAATCGATGACAAAAAACCCCTCATTTTTTATCCGGCATTTGCGCGATATTGACGAATCTTATTTTGTTCATATGCGTCACGCTTTTTACTTTTGTAGAAATTGTTTTGCGGCGTCGTTGGCTCTGCTAATTCATTGTTTGGCGCCATTTTTATTTATAACAACCGGAAGCTCTATAATAAAAAAACTTCACAAAATTATGTCGGAGAGAGCTCAGATTACGGTGCTCGCCGCTTCAAAAGATAAACTATTGCTATTGTTGGCTTTGGCTTGAGTGGTCTATTGGCTTTCTTAAATATCGTTAAAAATTATCAAAAATCTTCAGAAAATTTAACAATTAGAATTTTCGAAAAATCTCACTTTTTTTCTAAAGGAACAGCCTACTCAACAAAAAACATTAATCACCTTCTTAACGTTGTGGCCTGCCGCATGGGAGTAGTTGATGAAGATCGTGAAGATTTTTTTAAATGGCTGATTTCGAAAGGCTATAGTTACAAGAAAAACGATTTTGTGCCGCGACAAATTTTTGGAATTTATCTTGAAGACTTGCTAGAATCGGCGCTAAAAATTGCCGATGAAAAAAACATTTCTTATGAATTTTTGAGTAAAGAAATTTCTGAAATTGGAATAAAAAATAAGCATTATTTGATTGACGGAAACGCCTATAATCACTGCATTCTTGCTACGGGAGTAAGGCTAAAGAATTGTAATAAAAATTTCTGGCATGTTGATATCAAGAAACATCTTCACGAAAAAGAAATTCATATTTCGGGCTGTGGATTAACCGCTTTTGACGCCGCAATTTCTTTACACAATCTTAATTATGAAGGTGTAATTTTTATGCATTCGCGTAGCGGAAAAATGCCGCAGGTTCATCAAATTGTTGACTCTGGCGAAAAAGTTAATCCGCCCTTAAGCATTGAAGATAGCGCTTTGCCACTCTCATTAATTTTTAAAAAATTTGTTAAAAACTGTAAAAATTTGGCAAATTGGAGATTGTGTTTTGATGCCATGAGGCCTCTAACTCAAGATTTTTGGAGCAAATTAAGTGCTGAAAAGAAAAAGAGGTTTATGAGGCATTGCATCAGATTGTGGAATATTCATCGCCATAGATGTCCAGAATCGCAATTTGCTGCAATTACTAAAATGATAGATTCGGGCAAGCTGGTATTGGTTAAAAAAAGATCTAACGCTGAAAATGTTATCGATTGCACCGGCTTTGATTATGGCTTTAAGTCGAAATTAATCAGCGGCCTTATTGCAAATGGTATAGCAAAATTTGATGATTTAGAATCTGGAATTGTGTCGCAATATGATAATTTTTATGTTATGGGCGGATTAAATTTTGGTAGTATTTTTGAAATCACTGCCGCTCCTGATATAGCGCCGCAAGCTCGAAAAATTTCTCGGCATATTTTTTGAGTTTCTTATAATGACTTTTATTTGGCGTTTTTTCTCTATAAAAATACCGCCATTTTATAGTCAGCCAAAGCGCTTTGATATTTCTCATACATCTCAATCATCGCCGCTTTTGAAGCGGCCGTATCTTGTTCGCGCAAATTTACCAAAAAGAAATTGCTGGCACCGTGTTTAAATTTTTCTCGTTCAGAATTTTCTAGTAAATCAGCTAATTTAGCTTCTTCTGAAAGGTTTTGATGCATCTCAATAATGCTGCTGATTTGAATTTTAATTTGCTCAAGTTCGGCTTTAATTTTTTCTCCCAAAAGTTGCTGCTCGTATTTTAGAGATTTTAACTTTGATTCATATTCGGCGGCTTTTCCGCGAGCTTCGCGCTGCTGCAGCGGAATTGAAAAATCTAAGCCAACATAATTATTGGCTTGAGCCCTTGATGCCGGGCCATTTCCCAAATCTTTTGAAGCGCCCAAATCAACATCTAGTTGCGGCTTAAAAAGATTCTCGGCGTATTTTAACTGGTTTGAATTTTGTTCTTTTTGAATTTTTAAAATTCTTAATTCTGGTCGGTTTGAAAGCGCTGTTTCTAAATCGCGAATGGCTTGAGAATTTTCAATTTCAGGAAGTAAAAAATGAATTTCTGGAACCTGATTTTGCTTTGGAACAATTGGAGCTCCATTTTCGCCACGCCAAAAAAGCGAAAGATAAATCGCTACATTTTCAAAATCTTGCCGCGCCTTTGCCAGAGAGCTTTTGCGGCGTAAAATATTTTTCTTATTTTCGGCTACAATAATTTGTGCTACGTCTCCTTTCTTTAACTTTTCTTCAAGTTGAGTTTGGCGCTTTAGTGAAAGCTGATACAGATCTTCGTAAATATAAAAAATTTTTGCTGAAGCGATCCACTTCCAATAAGCTTTTGTTGCGTCTCTTTCAATTTCTTTTTTAATTGTTTCGAGCTGAATTTGACTCTCTTTAACTCCAAGATTCGCCAAAATAACGCCAAGTCGATTTTGGTCAATTGAGCTATCTTTTAGCAAAGAGAATTTGGTGCCTGCTCGATATTCACCGCCATCGTTAGTGCGCGATCCCCCCTCGTAATCAGCAAAGCTGCCAAAAGATTTGCGATAGCCGCCATAAACTTTAGCGCCCATAAAACCAAGCTCTTTTTCAAGCAAAGTGTCGGTGGTTTTTCCATCATAAAAACCACGGCTTTTGTCGGTGTAGTTTTGTTTTAACTTGATGTCAAAAAATCCAATAGATCCTAGGGCTGCGCCTTCTGCGGCACTTACTTTTTCATAGTAAGATAAAATTTGTGGATAGTTTTTGTTTGCCGAAGCCACAACCTCGTGGTGTAAAAGCCTTTTTTCGGTGGAAGCCTCGGCAAGTTCGACGCCGCCAAGATTTAAAAATAATATTGTTAAAATTGGTCTAATTCGATGTTTCATTTAACGATTTTATTTGATTCTTCTTTTGTTTGAGTGGCTTTTAATTCGCTATCAAAGCTTGGGGGAAAGCTGTTTAATTGGCGCCAAAACTCGTAACCCAAACTGACATTATTTAATAAAATCCAAGCCTGCGCTTTGGCGCCGTGTCTTAAAAATCTTTCATCGGGCCATTTTTCGTTTTTGTCTTTTTTTACAATTACCCGAAATTTGCCATTTTCAGAAATCGATGAATCAACCGAAGAAATCACTCCACCAAAGGTTCCGACTGCAATTGAAGGCCAGCCGCTAAATTGAATAATTGGCCAACCTTCAAATTGTACGCGCACCTTTCTTCCTTCAACCACTAGCGGAATGTCGTTACCACTAACATAAATTTCGACCGCCGGATCGCTTAAATTTGGCGCGAATGTTGCAAGCTTATCGCCCAAGTGAACAACTGTAGCAGAATCTCCTGCCAAAACTTTTAAAACTACGCCATCTTTTGGGGCGTAAATTATTTGATTTTCTTGGCGCGAAAGTTTGGTTTCAGATTCGGCCAATTCTGACGCGGCAGATTCTTCTGCGGCTAAAAGTTTTTTATATTCAATTTTGGCTTCTTCAAAATCTCGGCGCGAACTTAAGCCTTTATTAAAAAGCTCTTCTTGGCGCTGATAGTTTAGTTTAGAGGTTTGAGAGGCGATTTGACTTACCTGTAATTTGCGCTTCTTAGCATCGCGTTCTGATTTTATTCTTTCTAAAATCAGTGGATCATTATCAAAAATTTCGACTAGCTTATCATCTTTTTTAACAATCGAGCCATCTTTTACATACCACTTTTTGATTCGACCATTAATCGGCGCACTAATATTTTGAGCACGATGGTTTGGGTCGCTTGCAATAATATGTCCAAAGCCTTTAGAGGTTTGCTGCCAAGGCGTTAGAAATAAAATTAAAATTGCTAAGCTCAAAAATCCCAAAATAATTTTTGGTAAAACTTTTAGAGGCTTTGGAGTGACTATATTGTTGAAGTTTGTAAATGGCTCAAAATCTTTCTTCTCGATAGAAAAATTATAGAATTTTGATAATTTTTGACATGAAGCGGTAAGATCATAAAAATTTTCTAAATCGCGACCAAGTTGAGAAAAGTTGTAAAGCAGGGTTGATAAAATTAATTCTGCTGCAACTAATTGACCAATGGTTAATTGGCCTTTTAAAACTAGCCAGCCACCAATTACAAGAAGCAAAACACTGGCAATCGCATAAAGAGTAAGCAAGAAAATCACTTGAGAAAATAAGCTTTTAAAGCGCGATTTGCGTTCTTTTAAATAATTTCCGGTAAGGGAATTTATTTTTTGCTCAATATTAGAATTGGCGGAAGCGCTATTTTCCTCGATCTCTTCAAAACATTTGACAATTTCATATTTAGCCTGGCTCTTGCTAAACGAACTAGCGACGGCTTGCTTATAAAAGCGCGACCAAATGAACCACAAAGAAACTATAATCGCTAAGCTAAAAAGAAAAAATACCGGATGATAAAAGCTAACTACAATCAAGCCAACTGCGCCCTGCAATATTGTTGAGAAAGTTTTTGTTAAAAATTTTGGAATGGTTTTTTGAATTGTAATTGTTTCAAAGAAGTGGTTAACCATCTCTCTTTTTTCTGGGTTTTGTTGTTTTGATTTTAGAAGCAAAATCGTTACTTCAGAGGTTATTCTTGCAAAAAATCTCGACTGAAAAATTTCGGTAACAAAAAATTGCACCGCGTTTAAGGCGGCCCAAAAAATTAGCAAAATTAATAGCACGCTTCCCAAAACAAAAGTTGGGCGAATCATTGCTGTAAATGAGACAGAGTTAATCAAAAACTGCACCGAAAGCGGAACCGCAAGCGCAAGAAAGCTGATCGCAAGCCCATAAATTGCGCTCATCCAAAAAAATGAGGATTCGGTGAAAAGAATTTTTTTTAAGAAGGGCAGAATTTTTAAATCTTCAGTTTTGTTGCTATCGTTTTTGCTATGAGCCTGGCTATTGCTAAAGAGTTTTTCCAAAATTTTATTTATCCAATTTAATTATTAGAAATGTTTATATTAAACATTGATTATATAAGTTTTTCTTGCTATAAAAGTAAAGTTCATAATTCTTATAATTAATATTAGAAAATCTTATGGCTATCGACACTATATCGGCGCAATGCTTTATCGCTGTTGCCGATACAGGAAGTTTTACGAAAGCGGCAATTCGGGTTGGCAGAACTCAATCGGCGGTTAGTCAGCAAATTGCCAAGTTAGAAAATTTTGTTGAAAAGCAGCTATTTGTAAGAGGAAAAATATTTTCTCTCACCAATGAGGGCGAGATCTTTTTGGGATATATGAGGCAGATATTTGCGCTTCACCGCGAAGCAATAGACTGCTTTAAGGGGCCCGAGTTAAAAGGAGAGGTAAGATTTGGTGTTCCAGAAGATTTTGCCAGCGTATTTCTATATGATGTTTTGCGAGAATTTTCGCAAATACATCCTAAAATTTTACTTAATATAGAATGCGATTTAACTCTTAATTTATACGAAAAATTTAAACATAAAGAGTTTGATCTAGCGGTTGTTAAAATGAGGCCGCCTCACGAGTTTAGCCATGCAATAGAGTTGCTTTCAGAAAAATTAGAATGGGCAGGGGATGCAAGATTGATAAAAAAAGGCGAAGCAATTCCTTTGGTTCTTTCTTCAAAGCCTTGTATTTATCGCGAAAAAGCAATAGCCGCTCTTGATAAAAAAAGAATTAAATGGCGATTGGCTTTTTCTAGCAACAGTTACGCAGGAAAAATAGCAGCGCTGCGAGCTGGTCTTGGAATTACGGTTTTTCCACATACAATTATTCCGCCAGAAATTAAAATCATTAGATCTCATCTTTTGCCAGAGCTTAAAGATAGTCACTTTTCGTTACTTAAGCATAAAAATAACAATGCGGCAGTAAATTCGTTTGAAGAATTTGTGATAAAGAACCTAAAATAAAGCAAATAAAATATTAAATTAAAGTGACAATTCAAAAAATATCGAGATCACAAATTTTATCCTTCTCGTTTCTGGCCTTGCCATTAGCGTTTGTTGGGATTCCAATTTATCTTAATATTAGTGATTTTTATGCTAGAAAATTTGATATTGATCTTGCAACAATTGGATTTTTATTAATTTTTATTCGCGTCATCGATGCTGTGCAAGATCCTTTTATTGGTTATTTTTCTGACTCGCTTTCGCAAAAAGGAATCAGTCATAAAAAAATTATTTATATAGCATCATCTTTTCTTTGTCTAAGTTTTTATCTGGTTTTTAACCCGCCAGCCCTTCTTAATCAAGGCCTTTCAATTATTTGGTTTATAATATTTCTGACCACAACTTATAGCTGCTTCAATTTTGTTGTTATAAATTTTGAGTCTCTTGCTGCAATAATTGCCAAAAACGATCAAGAAAGAATCGCTATAAACTCTTCTAAAGAAATGCTTGGAGTGGTTGGTATGATTTTTGCTTTCTTGCTACCTACTTCGTTTATTTATTTTTTTCACCTTGACCCTAATTCGCTATATTTGGTTTTAAGCCTTGTTTTTGTAGGCTTAATGCTGGTAGCAACTTTTGGATTTTTTCGTAAAGTAAAGGCAGAAAATATAATTTTGACCAAAATTTCGACATTCAGGTTAAAATTTTTTGAAATTTTGCAAGATAGAAAATTTTTATTTTTTTTGGGAATATTTTTATTGAACTCTGTGGCAGTAAGCTTGCCAGCAGCGAATCTAAATTTTTATATTCGCGATGTTTTGCAAAAAGAAGAAAGTTTGGGATTATTTTTGTCGCTCTATTTTATTTCGGCATGTCTTTTTATTCCTTTGTGGAAATATCTATCAAACAAATTTGGCATGGTTAGATCTTGGATTTTATCCATTTCGTTTTCGGTGATAACCTTCTTTTTTGCTTATTTTATTAACGCCAACAATGCCCATTATTTTTATCTGGTTTGTTTGTTTTCGGGAGCTTGTCTTGGGGCAGATCTAATCACTCCTCCGGCAATGCTAGCGAAGATTATTGCCAATAAAAAAGAAATGACCTCGTCTTATTTTTCTTTGTGGAACCTTATCGCAAAGTTAGGCTTGATGATTGCCGCCTCGAGTAGTTTAATTTTTCTTGGAATGTCTGGTTATAAACCAGGATTTAGTGCAGGAAGCTCAATTAATCATATTTCGTTTGTTTATGCTATATTACCCTGTATTTTAAAAGTAGTTACAATTTTTAATCTTACTTTTTTTACAAAAAAATTTCCAAATTTATGAAATTTAAAAAAATATTAATATTTATGACAATACTATCTTCTTTGTTTGGATGCTCTTCGGTTGATCCAAAAATTTATTCAAAAAATTCACCAAAAATGGATATCCGTAATTATCTAAATGGTAAATTAGAAGCCCAAGGGATATTGCAAAATCGTGCTGGCGAAGTGATTAAAACTTTTACCGTGAAAATGATCGGAACTTGGAAAGGCAATGAAGGAAGGCTTGAGGAAGATTTTGTTTTTTCTGATGGCAAAAAAGATCGTCGTATTTGGGAAATAAAATTTTCGGATAATAATAATTTTACTGCCAAAGCTCATGATACGGTTGGTTTTGCCAAAGGTCAGCAATATGGCAATGCAATGAAAATGGATTATATTTTAAAAGTTGATGTTGATGGAAAAAAATATGATATTTCTTTAGCTGATTGGATTTATCTGGTTGATGAAAAAACCGCTATCAACGTTTCTCAAATGACAAAATTTGGGTTTCGTGTTGGAACTCTAAACATTTCTTTCAAAAAATTATAAAATTATATGAACAGCATTTTTGATCCAATTAAATTTGGCGCAATTGAAGTTAAAAACCGCATCGTGATGGCGCCTTTAACTCGCATGCGCAGCAAGCAGCCGGGCAATATTCCTTTTGAGTTGAACGCGAAATATTACGAACAACGCGCATCGGCTGGTTTGATTATTTCTGAGGCGACGCAAATTTCTCAGCAAGGGCAGGGCTATCCGGCGACACCGGGCATTCATTCGCCAGAGCAAATTGCGGGGTGGAAACTTGTGACTAGCGCAGTTCATAAGGCTGGCGGAAAAATTGTTTTGCAGCTTTGGCATGTTGGCAGAATTTCTCATCGCTCGCATCAGCCCGAAAACCAACTACCTGTTGCGCCATCTGCAATTAAACCCGCTGGTGGAATTTATTCTGCAACTTGGAAAGAGGTTGCTTTTGAAACTCCGCGAGCTTTAGAGAATAAAGAAATATCATTGATTGTTGCTGATTTTAAAAAAGCTGCGCAAAATGCCAAGGAAGCAGGATTTGACGGAGTTGAAGTGCATGGTGCCAACGGATATTTAATTGATCAATTTTTGCAAACCGGGTCAAATCAGAGAACCGATAATTATGGCGGATCAATTGAAAATCGCAGCCGTTTTTTGTTAGAAATTATCGATGCAGTTTCGCAGGTTTGGGGCGCCGAAAGAGTAGGGGTAAGGCTTTCTCCACATGGCACTTTTAACGATATGAAAGACGATGATCCGATTGCGCTTTTCAGCTATGTTTTGCAAGAGTTAGACAAAAGAAAAATTGTGTTCGTTGATTTAATCGAGCCAAGATCAACAAACGCCGGAGGCGGCGAGGGCAATGTTGAAGACGCCCCTGATGCTGCAAAAATTTTTCGCAAAAACTTTAGCGGAAAATTAATTTCAGCTGGCGGATATCTTCCAAAAACCGCAACCGAAGCAGTTGAATCGGGCAAAGTTGACGCGGTTGCTTTTGGAAGATGGTTTATTGCGAACCCCGATTTAGTTGAAAGAATTAAGGTTGGTGCTGAATTAAACAAGTATAATCGCGCTACATTTTATGGTGGCTTAGAAAAAGGTTACACTGATTATCCAACCCTTTAATTTAAAAAAATGAGAAAAATTTGCTGGATAATTGGCGCAAGCAGCGGAATCGGCGAGGCTTTGGTAAATAAGTTTTACGAAGAAAATTACGATTTAGTTATTTCGGCCAGAAGCCTTGATAAGCTTGAGTTGATCAAAGAGAATCTGCTCTCTAAAAATAAAAATTTGGGTAAAATTTTAGTTGATGAGCTCGATGTTTCCAATTGCGATTCTCTGCAAAAAACTTTAGCAAAAACCGTATCTCAATTTCAAAAAATTGATTTAGTGATTTTTTGTTCAGGCCTTTATCAACCTATGTCGGCGATTGATTTTGATCTCGAGCTTTCTAAAAAAATTATTGATGTAAATTTGGTTGGCGCGCTAAATCTTTTGCATTTAATTATTCCGCAAATGACCAAACAAAAATCGGGGCATATTGCCGTTATTGCAAGCGTTGCGGGCTATTGCGGCTTGCCAAAATCTTTTGCTTATGGCGCTTCAAAAGCGGCTTTAATCAATCTTTGCGAGGGAATTTATCCTGAGTTAAAACTTAACAAAATTGATCTTTCGGTAATTAATCCTGGTTTTGTAAAAACGCGCCTTACTGATCAAAATAATTTTAAAATGCCTTTTTTAATTTCTTCTCAAGAGGCAGCAGATGTTATATTTCAAGGCTTGATGAAGAAAAAATTTGAAATTCATTTTCCGAAAAAATTTACTTTTTTTCTTAAAATTTTGCGATTATTGCCTTATAAAATTTTCTTTTTTATTACTAAAAAAATAACTTAAATCGCAAATGAATAAGCCATCGATTGCAATCATTGGTTCTGGTATATCTGGCTTATCGGCAGCCTATTTTCTTGCGGATAAATATCGGGTTAAACTTTTTGAAAAAAATAATTATTTGGGCGGACATTCAAACACCGTCAGCATTGATTATAATGGCAAAAAAATCGCCGTAGATACCGGTTTTATTGTGTTTAACCACAAAACTTATCCCAATTTAAAAAAGTTTTTCGAGCTGCTTAAAGTTGATTGCGTTAAGAGCAATATGTCTTTTGCTGCAAAAATTAATGATGGCCATATCGAATATGCCGGAACAAACCTGACGGCGTTTTTTGCGCAATTAAAAAATGCTCTGAATCCAAAATTTTGGCAGATGCTTTTTGATATTTTGTGTTTTAATAAAAAAGCTGTAGAGATCTTGGATAGGCCTTTTGACGGTAATTATACTTTAAAAAATCTGCTCGACGATCTTGGCATGAGAAAATATTTTCGTGAGTTTTATATTTTGCCAATGTCGGGCGCAATTTGGAGTTGTCCGCTTGAAGCGATGTTGAATTATCCCGCGCAAAGTTTTGTCGAATTTTTTAAAAATCACGGCTTGCTAACGGTTGCAGATCAGCCGCAATGGTACAGCATAAATGGCGGATCGGTTGAATATGTAAAAAAGATTTCTGCAAAAATATCATCTTCCATAAGTCTTGAAGATGAAGTTTTGGCGGTTGAAAGAACTTCTGATAATAAGGTTTTGGTTGTGTCAAAAAAAGGTAAAGAAGTTTTTGATTTAGCATTATTTTCTTTGCATGGAGATCAGGTTTTGAAAATTCTAAAAAATCCATGCGCGCAAGAAAAAGAAATTTTTTCTAAATTCACTTATCAAAAAAATCACGCAATTTTACATCGCGATAAATCGGTAATGCCTCGTTCTAAAAGGGCTTGGGCCAGTTGGGTTTATTCTAAAAATCAGCAAAAAACCAATTCAATTTCGGTGAGTTATTGGATGAATAATTTGCAAAATATTGACCATAATTATCCAATTTTTGTAACGCTTAATCCCAATCAAAAAATTGCTGCAGATAAAATTTTTGCAGAATTTATTTATGAACATCCGGTTTTTGATGCAAAAGCAATTGAGGCGCAAAGCGGCATTGACAAGCTTCAAGGGCTTGATCGTTTTTATTTTTGCGGCGCTTATCAAAAAAATGGCTTTCACGAAGATGGAATTTCTTCTGCCCTTTTGGCAATTAACAAACTTAATGTTTTTGCGCCATGGCAACAATAAAATCTTCATTTCTTTGTTTAGCGCAAGTCTTTCACAAAAGGCTCGCGCCTTCAATCAACCAATTTTCTTACCGTGTTTTTTATATTTGTTTCGACGTCACTAAAACAAAAAATCTTTGCTCAAAATTTTTATCGTTAAATCGTTTCAATCTTTTTAGTTTTTATGAAAAAGATCACGGAAAGCGCGATGGATCAAGCCTTGATGGCTGTATAAGAGAAATTTTGTTAAGTCAAAATATCAATCATCATGTAAAAAAAATTTTCCTCATGACGCATCCGCGCATTTTTGGATATGCTTTTAACCCGGTAAGTTTTTGGTTTTGCTTGAGCGAAAAAGAAGAATTAGTTGCAGTTTTGGCCGAAGTTCATAACACTTTTGGTGAGAATCATAATTATTTAGTTTTTAATCGCGATAATTCGCCAATTAAGCAAGATCAATGGTTTGACGCTGATAAACAATTTCATGTTTCACCATTTTTTGAAGTAAAAGGAAGTTATAAATTTCGTTTTATTTTTGATCAAAATAAAATCGCTGCTTGGATTGATTATCTTTCTGATTCTAAGCAAAAAAGTCTTCTAACCAGTGTAATTTGTAAAAAAATTGATTTAACTAGCAAAAATTTGTTAAGGCAGTTTTTTGCAATTCCGCTGATGACATTTAAGGTGATTTTTTTGATTCATTGGCAGGCTTTAAAACTCTTACTTAAGAAGAATAAATATATTTCAAAGCCAAAAAAACTAACTCAAAATTTAACAAATAATCGATGAAAAATTATGATTTAATATGGTCGGCTTTAAAAAATGCTGAATATGGATCTTTAAAAGTTATATTACCCGACGGATTAGAAAGGCATTTCGAAGGTAAAAATTTGGGGCCAAAAGCTGATATTGCAATTAAAGATAATGAACTAATCAATGCAGTAATTTCTGGTGGCGATGTTGCTTTTGGAGAAGCTTATATAGAAGGCTTGTGGGATAGTTCGGATCTATCTGAATTGCTAACTTTTTTAACCCTAAATTCGCATGCATTAGAAGAGTTTTTTCATGCGCGTAAATTTAAATCTTTTATTCTTTTTTTAAGCAGCTTTTTAACAAAAAATACCAAGCGCGGCAGCAAAAAAAACATCAGCGCCCATTATGATTTGGGAAATAATTTTTATGAATTATGGCTTGACGAAACCATGACTTATTCAAGCGCAATTTTTAACGATAAAACATCGTTTTTAAAAGAAGCGCAACAAGCAAAATATCAAAATATTTTATCTAAGCTGAAGTTAGAAACGGTTTTAGAAATAGGATGCGGTTGGGGTGGTTTTGCCGAAGTGGCAGCAAAAATTGGTAAAAAAGTTACGTGCCTTACAATTTCTTCGCGCCAACAAGAATATGCTTTTCAGCGCATTAAAAAGCAAAATCTCGATCATCTGGTAAAAATTAAGCTGCAAGATTATCGAGAAGAAAAAGGAGTTTACGACAACGTGGTTTCAATTGAAATGTTTGAAGCTGTTGGTCAAGAATATTGGAATAAATTTTTTCAAGTTACAAAAAGTTCTTTAAAATCGGGCGGAAAGGCGATTTTGCAGATAATAACTATTGATGAGCAAGTCTTTAAAGATTATAAAAATCGTGTTGATTTTATCCAAAAACATATTTTTCCGGGCGGAGTTTTGCCTTCTAAAACAGCGATTCGCGAATTAGCCAAAAGCCATGGTTTTAAAATAAACGATGAATTTTGCTTTGGTCAAGATTATTCAAAAACCCTGACAATTTGGCTTAAAAATTTTGATGCAAAATACGACCAAATAAAATCTCTAGGATTTAGCGACGAATTTATTCGCAAATGGCGCTTTTATTTATGCTATTGCATTGCAGGATTTAACTCTAAAAGAACCGATGTTGTTCAATTTGAATTAGAAAAAATCTTATGAAAAATTTTATAAAGATTTTCTCTATTCTTTTTTTGGTTTCGATGCCTAATTTTGTTGCAAAAACCGCTGGCGCTCTAGAAAACAATATCTCCGCTTCACTTCAAAATATCATTAAAGACCCGGTTCTTGTTGGTTCGTCAGAGTTTAAGTTTTTTCAACTTAAGGTTTACGATATTTTTTTGTGGTCAGAAGATGCAAGCTTTTCTTATGACAAAATATTTGCTATTCAAATTAAGTATAAAATGAATTTTAGCCGCGAAGATCTTGTAAAAAGATCGCTTTCTGAGATTAAATCACTTCACAAAATTAGTTTGGATGAAGAAGCGAGGTATATCAAGCAACTTACAGAAATTTTTAATTCAGTTAAAAAAGGCGATGAAAAAATTGCGGTTTTTGTTCCTTTGCAAGGGGTTTTGATGTTTCATAATGATCAACTAACGGGCAAAATTTCCGACCTTAGGCTAGCGCGATTTTTTGTTGATATTTGGCTTGATGAAAATGGGTCATATCCAAAAATAACAAAAAAGCTTATCGGAAAAAATTAATTTTATTCAAAATCTGATATTTATGATAAATTTAGACAAGAAAAATCAAAAATTTTTAATTACTGGAGGCACCGGATTTATTGGCTCGAAGTTGGTTAAAGAAATTTTAAAAGATGATCACAAAATTACAATTCTCACCAGAAATAAAAAACTTCTGCAGCAAAAATCAGAAATAAATTACATCGATAATTTAGATATTGAGATGAATTTTGACATTATTATAAATTTATGCGGAGAGGCGATTTTTCAAAGATGGACAGATGGTGTTAAGAAAAAAATTTATTCGAGTAGAATTGATATAACGAAAAAATTGGCTCAAAGTATTAATAATTCAAAAACGCCTCCAAGGCTTGTTATTAGCGGCAGCGCAATCGGTTATTATGGAATTTCGCAAGACCAGGTTTTTGCAGAAGATTCTAAAATAGAAGATCAGAAATTATTTTCTCAAAATCTTTGTAAAGATTGGGAGAGTTCGGCTTCTTCAATTGTTAAAAAATCAAGATTAGTAATAATTAGAACCGGCGTTGTCATTGGAAAGGGCGGCGGAATGATGAAGAGAATTCTATTGCCATTTAAGCTTGGATTAGGTGGAAAAATAGGAAGTGGAAAGCAGTATTTAAGCTGGATTTCTCTTGATGATGTAATTTTAGCTATTAATCATATCATCAATAAAGATGATGTTGCTGGGGCTATAAATCTTACAGCCCCAAAGGCTGTAACTAATCAAGATTTTTCTAGAACTTTGGCAAAAATTTTAAATCGGCCATGTTTTTTTTGCATGCCAGCTTTTTTTGCTAAAATAGTTTTTGGGCAAATGGCCGATGAGCTATTGCTTAACGGGCAAAATGTTGCGCCAAAAAAACTGCTGCAAAGCGGTTATAGTTTTAAGATTAAAAATGTTCAAGAGGCTTTGAAAGAGAGCTGTTTGAAGTAAGATGAATATAAATCAAACTGCATAAGAGGCCAAAATTAATATGTCGGAGAAAAAACTAAAAGTAGCAATTCTTGGCACTGGAAATATCGGCACCGATTTATTGATGAAGGTTTTACAATCTCCCAATCTTGAATGCGCAGTATTTATTGGACGAAATCTCCAATCTCAAGGCATTCTTAAAGCTAGAGATTTGGGGATAAATATTTCCAATCGCGGTATTAACGAAATCATAGATAACCCCGATTGCTGCGACTTAGTCTTCGATGCTACTTCCGCCTCATCGCACCGCACCCACTGGGAAATTTTAAAAACTCTTGGCAAAATTGTTATCGATATGACGCCGTCAAATATCGGGCAAATGTTTGTGCCTGCTATTAACGATCTCAGTATTTTGAATCAAGAACACATCAATATTAACATGATCAGCTGCGGCGGCCAGGTTTCTATACCGATCGCCCATGCCATCACCCAAACTCACAGCAATACAAAATATATCGAGGTAGTTTCAAGCATTGCTTCTCTTAGCGCTGGCCCTGGCACAAGGGCCAATATCGATGAATATATTCACACTACCGAAAAAGGTTTGGCATTATTTTCTGGCTGCGGCAATACAAAAACAATTTTGAATCTTAACCCCGCTTCGCCTTGCATTCACATGCAAACTACAATATTTGCTGAGGTTGATAAACCCGATATAGAAGCTTTATCAAAAAAAATAGAAGTGCTGATTAAAAAAATTCAAGCATATGTTCCGGGCTACAAATTAGTGGTTCCGCCTGTTTTTGAAAATAACCGAATTGTGGTTACCGTTATGGTTTCTGGCAAAGGAGATTTCTTACCAGAATATGCTGGAAACCTTGATATTATTAATTGCGCCGCCGTCGCTGCCGCAGAAGAAATTGCTAAAAAAATTGATACTTTGCGCGACCCTGTTGAATATCGCTTAAATTATAACGAGTAATATTATGCCCAAGAAAAACACGATCATCATTAGCGATCCTACTTTACGCGATGGCAACCATGCTGCCCGCCATCAACTCACGCTAGATCAAATCAAAAACTATTGTGAACATGCTGACGCTGCAGGAATTCCTATCGTAGAGGTTGGTCATGGCAACGGCATTGGCGCCTCTTCATTGCTGGTAGGAAAATGCCGCGAAAGCGATGTAGACATGCTAAAAATTGCGCGCGAACATTTGAAAAAAAGCAAGCTTGGCATTCACAGCATTCCTGGCTTTTCTACTATAGAAAAAAACCTCAAACAAGCGATAGATCTTGGCGTCGATGTATTTCGCATCGCGTCACATTGCAGCGAAGCAGATGTCACACAAAATCACATCAGCTTTTTACGCAGCAAAAATAAAACAACTTATGGCGTATTGATGATGAGCCATATGATCTCTGCCGAAGAGCTCGCCAAACAAGCCGCTAAAATGGAATCATACGGTGCCGAAACAATAATCATCATGGATTCCGCCGGCACTTATCTTCCGCATGATGTAACTGAAAGAATATCTGCGCTAACTTCAACTCTAAAAATACCAGTCGGGTTTCACGGGCACAATAATTTGGGGATGGCAGTTGCAAATTCTATCGCCGCGCTTGAAGCGGGCGCAACCATGCTAGACGGCACTGCAAGGGGCTTCGGCGCCGGCGCAGGAAATACACAATTAGAAGTATTGGTAGCGGTGCTCCATAAAATGGGCTATGAAACCGGCATTGATTTCTACAAAATGCTCGATGCCTCTGATATGGCAGCCAGCGAAATGATTCAAACTATACCAAGCATCGATTCTATCAGCATTATCAGTGGGTTATCTGGGGTTTTTTCGGGCTTCAAAAAGCATGTTGAGAGAGTCTCGAAAGAATATAACGTAGACCCACGAGATTTATTTTTTGCCTTAGGAAAGAGAGGCGTCGTGGCTGGCCAAGAAGATTTAATCATCGAGACCGCCATCCAGCTTTTACAAAAAAAAGGGGGAGGCGGGTTCGCCATCCAATCACCTCACCTTGCAAACTTGATCAATTTGGAAGGGAGTTTTTGTTGAAAAAATGGGTACGTTGCAATGTATTTGGTGAAAATATTTCATACTACTATGCAGAATATAGGAAATATTTAAAATAATGGAGAAAAATAAGGTTTTTCTGAGCAGCTTCTTTGAGATCTACTTTTTTATAAGAGTGACATTATTTTTTACCTTCTGTCTCAATCCAATCCTTACTGATTAAACTGTTAAGAATGTGACGTTCCCACTTCCCATTGATATACAAGTAATCTTCCGCAATCCCTTCTTGCCTAAAACCACATTTTGCCAAAACTCTGCCACTTGCCTTGTTGTGCGGCATATAATTCGCTCCAATGCGATGCAAATTTAACGTTTTAAAAATATAGCAAATGGAGAATTGAAGAGCTTCCGTCATCAAACCTTTGCCCTGTGCTTGTTCGGATATTTTAAAACCAAGAAAGCAAGAATGAAACGCGCCGCGTATAAAGTTATCGTAATTAACCATGCCAATTAGCTGATTATCTTCTTTTGTGTAAATGTTTAAACAGCATGATTTATCGGATTGAAAATTATTGCGAACTTCCTCGATCTTTTTTTCCCAATAATTTTTTGTGTAGTAAGAGTCTTTTTGCATTGACTCCCAAGGAGAAAGGTGAGCTTTGTTTTTAATAACAAAATCACACATGACTTGTGCATCTTCAAATTCTGGCAATCGCAAAATTAGGCGTTCAGTTATTATTTTTGGCCATTTTATGGTATCATCAATCTTCTTTTTCATCACTTTTTGGTTATTAATTCCTGCAATATTAATTCCTTTACCTCAAACAATGAGGCGCAAACGGCTAATGCAATTTCTTTTGTGACTAGTGAAGGTCGTTTAAGATCTGGAACTACAATTACTCCGATTCCAGCGCTAAATGCCGACATAGCTCCATTGTCAGAATCTTCTAATGCGAGGCAGTTACTAACATCAACACCTAGATCACTCGCAGCTTTTAAATACGGATCTGGTGCTGGCTTACCTTGTGCAACTTGATCACCACCAATAACAACTTCAAATTGATCTATAATTCCCGCTAATTTTAGCTTTCTCAATGCCAGGTCATTTCTTGTAGAAGTTGCCACTGCAAGTTTTATGTTGTTCTCTTTTAAACAGTCGATCAATTCAATTAATCCTTCCTTGATGAAAAGGCCGTTTTCTGCAATTGCCTTATTATAGTCCTCATAGAAAGCCTCTGAAAATTTTTTCTGATCTATGGATCTACCTAGCTTTTTCTCTAAAAATACGTTTGAGTCACTTTCATTTAGGCCGTTCATCTCTATCAAAATTTCATCAGTGAGATTGATTCCGATAGCCTTTCCAGCTACTTGCATTGATGGTATTGCTAATGCTTCAGTATCCAGCATCAGACCATCCATATCAAAAATAACCGCCTTAAGTTTGGTGTTCATAACTTTTCTCCAACTATAAAGCAGTAGTCACCAACGCTACTCTCATATTCATCAATGATTTTCTTGATATTGCCCGACTCAATATCGTTTTTCAGTTTCGCTAAACCTAAATTAATTTCATTTTCATTTGTAGATAAATGAAATGAAGAAATTCCGGCTCGAACATTCTCATCCAAATAGACTTCCGGACGATATTTTCCTGATTGTAAAAACCAGTCCTGCAAATTATTGGTTACAAAAAACGGCTTTTTTGTAATATTGGTAAAACCAGCATTTTTTAGTGCATCTTCATGTTCGCTAAATCTGTGCATTACAGCTGATCCATTTTCCATCATTTTGGGGAAATATTCCCACAACCAATATTGCTTCATTTGCTCTGGCGTTGCGGTGAAAATTACGAATTTACCTTTTTTGATTACTCGAAAAGCCTCAAGATAAGCTTGTTTTATGTTCTTAATATGATGAGTTGCCAAGGTACAAATTGCACCATCAAAGCTATTATTTTCTGCGGGGAGTTTTTTTGCATCCCCCTGATACCAGGAAATATCGGGAGATTTCTTTCTTGCCTTGCTTAACATTTCTTCAGAAATTTCAATTCCGCAAATGTCAATATTTTGTTTGTGTAAAGCGGTGGTATAATTACCTGATCCGCAGGCTATATCGAGATATTTTCCATTTGGTTTAGGCGATAAATATTCAGTAAGAAGTTTTATAATTTCTAAATCAGCCTTGCGGGTAGTATCGTAAGTTTTGCCAATTGTGTTATATGTTGGATTTTTTCTTATTTCAGCTCCTTCTTTCATATATTACATTCATTGATTTTCATCTAAAGATTCTGGCAAAAAGCCACCAGCTTGCATGCTCCACATGCTCTGATAATAGCCTTGGGTTTTTAATAACTCTTCGTGAGTTCCGTCTTCAATAATTTTTCCCTTATCTAAAACGATAATTCTATCCATGTGTTTAAGCGTGGAAAGCCTATGGGCAACGGCGATTACAGTTTTAGATTTATCATCAATCAGCAAATTAAGGCTTTCTTGAATGTGGTTTTCAGTATGGGAATCAAGGCTGGAAGTTGCTTCATCTAAAATTAAAATTGGGGCATCTTTTAGAATCGCTCTGGCAATTGCAATTCTTTGTCTTTGACCGCCGGATAATTTAATTCCTCTTTCACCAACCAAGGTTTCATAGCCATTTGGAAGAGTTGTGATGAATTCGTGAATATGAGCTTTTTTTGCAGCATTTTCGATTTCTTGCTGCGAAGCATTATCTTTTGAGTAGCTAATATTCTCACCAATAGAGCGGTGAAATAGCATAGTGTCTTGAGGGATTAAAGCGATTTGCGACCGCAAAGAATCAGAACTGATATCGTAAATACTTTGATTATCGATCAAAATATCGCCGTTGGTTGTTTGAAAATTTTTGAGTAAAAGCGAGACAAGAGTAGATTTTCCAGCACCAGAAGATCCGACTAAACCGATTTTTTCTCCGTCTTTGATGTGAAGGTTTAGATTTTTAAGTGTGTGCAATCCTTCTTTTTCATAGCCAAAAGATACATTTTTAAAAACTATTTCACCCTTAGAAACTCTAAGCTCAGAGGCATTTGGCTTATCAATTATTTCTTGGGGAATTTGCAAAACTGAGAAGGATGATTTTAAGTCACCAATTTTTCCAAGAAAATCACCAACTTCACTGGTCAATTTCCATATATTATCAACCACAAAAAATGTAACCGTCATTACAAATACAAAATCTCCGATTGTAATGACGCCAATACGGCGCAAGTGAATCATGAAAAAAAGTAGCGAAACCAGCATTGTGGCATAAAAAACAATGCCGACAAATGCCATTTTTAGTTCATATCTTATCCAAGCATAATCTTTTTTTGCCCGATCATCATTGAGGAATTCATTTATTTTTTTCAATTCACGACGTCGAGATGCAAAAGAAAATAATGAAAAAATATTGGTGATATTATCGGCGATAAAACCCATAGCTTCGTGATGCGAGTCTGTAGTTGCCTTAGCAAGCGTGCTAACCTTAAGGGACATCACCATCATTATAGGGAAAAATACCAGGCACCAAATGGCCATAAAAATGAATAGCTGCAAGTTGATGAATGCCAAAGCAAATATCGTTACGAATATTTCTAAAAGAGGATTAGTAAGTCTGTGATGAATACCAAACCATAAATTATTATATCCAGCCTCTATTCCTTTGATCTTACTTACAATTGATCCGCTATGGGTATTTTGAAAGAAGTTGTAGGAGTGATTTTGAATATAATCATAGGCTTTGGCGGCAATGTTGGCTCTTACAAATGGCTGAGATTTCATCCAGGCAAAGTGACTGGCTCGCCATCCCGCTTCCATAATCAAAATCGCGCCAACAAATAATGTTATTGGGTAGATGAGACTTGAATATTCAGGCACTGCACTAATCGTAAAAGCATCAACCACCAACTTTATGGCATAGCTATTGGCAACCTTATAAAAAGACCCAATTATCGGCGCCTGCATCATCAACAAATACCACCATTTATAAGGCTTGATGACCGACCAGAGAAATTGAGGAATTGTGTTTTGTGATAATTCTTTTGTCATCAATTGGTAAAATTTATAATTCACACATCATTATCAAATCATCATAAAATTTGCTGCCAATCTTGGTATAATCTGGTCTTGTTCCATAAACTTTAAACCCACATTTTTTATACAACTTAACCGCGCCAAGATTTTGGGCATTACAACCAAGATACAAATGCTTTACATGATTTTTCTTTGCATAATCTTTTACAAAATTAACTAGCGCCAAACCCACGCCGTTTCCACGAACACCATCTTTCACATACATTCCAAAAAGCGTTGCTGTGTGAGATATTTTTGCTGCTTTTTCGATTAATAATCCCGAGCAGCCAACAATTTCGTCATTGATAAAATATCCAAATTTTAAGGAATTTTCTAGTTGTTCGGCCCACATATTATCGGGAGTTTTATCTTCTTCTTCAAAGGAAGATAAAAAACTATCCGGTGATTTTTTGAGAGCTTCGAGCCGAATTTCCTTCCACTGTCGCCAATCATTTTTACCAAGTTTTTTTATCATACTAATCTGTAAAATGTTTTGGGGTTACTATCCTCTTTTTTATTTCTTCATCTTCATGAT
>Ga0209550_10000324_pt1 | contig 43122 bp, 40 predicted proteins | sample LauGreSuBDMM15SN_2_FD_187567 | JGI IMG/M metagenome (GOLD analysis project Ga0209550, IMG submission 187567) | Freshwater lake microbial communities from Lake Michigan, USA - Su13.BD.MM15.SN (SPAdes) (version 5) | ecosystem: Environmental > Aquatic > Freshwater > Lake | place: Lake Michigan...
ACCGTCTTCGCGCTTTAAGCCTTCCAGCGTCTCGCTGATTGCTTTGGGCTGACCAGGCAAATTGATAATCAACGCCGCATGTTCAGGCGTTTCGCGCAAGACCGCGACTTGTCGCGACAAAATCGCAGTGGGCACAAACTGCAAACTGATCTGACGCATCTGCTCACCAAACCCTGGCATTTCACGCGTGGCAATCGCAAGCGTCGCCTCGGGCGTCACGTCGCGTCGTGCCGGACCGGTGCCACCTGTGGTCAACACCAAGTCGCAATGCTCCACATCAACGAGCTCAACCAAGGCGGCAGAGATCGTTGCCGCATCGTCCTGAATCAATCGCGAGACAATCTCGATGGGTGTTTTAATCGCACGCGCTAACCAGTCTGTCAGCGCCGGAATCCCCTGATCTGCATATACACCTTTCGAGGCACGATCTGAAACAGACACTAAACCAATTCGAATGGTGTCGGGATGGCGGGCGGCAGTCGTCATAACATTACTCACTAGTTAAAGGCTCGTTCGAGCCCGATCGAAACCACTTGCTGAGGGAACTATCGGGATTATCGCTCGAGTTGCGCCCGCAAGGCTCGGATCTCTTGCATCAGATCCGTCCTGCCAAGTATCACGTGGCACTTCCAATATCTTGTAATAGTCTTTAAATTCCATGTATGCGGCTGTGCAAACCTTAAAAACTTCAAGCTTTTATGAAAATAGACAACATCCCCTTTGGCACCACCGACTGGTCAGACGTCCCGACCACAGAGCACGCCGGCACCACAGGCAAAGCGTTTTGGCGCACGCAGCACTTCGGCACCATCCGGGTTCGGATGGTCGAATACACGCCTGGCTACCTAGCGGATCACTGGTGCGAAAAAGGACACATCCTGCTTTGTCTCAGCGGTTCGCTCCATACCGTCTTAGCGGATGGAAGAACGTTCGATTTAAAGCCAGGCATGAGTTATCAGGTCGCGGACGCGGCTGAGCCGCACCAGTCCTCAACCCAGACGGGTGCGACGCTGTTTATCGTTGATTAACGCTTAGAGTGAATGAACGCTCGCCGCGCAAAACTCTAATCTAAAGCCCGCTTTTGCAGAATATCAACCGCGGGCAACGTTTTGCCTTCCAGAAACTCAAGGAAGGCGCCGCCGCCCGTCGAGATATAGCCAACCTTATCGGTAATACCAAATTTCTCTATCGCAGCCAGCGTGTCGCCACCACCCGCGATTGAGAACCCGGGTGAAGCAGCAATCGCGCGCGACAAGGACTCGGTTCCCTGCGCAAACTGTTCAAACTCAAACACACCAACCGGTCCGTTCCAGACGATGGTGCCAGCGTTTTTCAAAATATCAGTCAGTTGTGCAGAAGTCTGCGGACCAATATCCAAAATCAAATCCTCCGTACCCACGTCTTTGGCCGCCTTGACCGTCGCTTTCGCCTGCGCTGAAAACTCAGTCGCACAGACAACATCCGAGGGGATTGGCACAGCTGCGCCACGGGCTTGCATTTTTTTCATCACCGCACGCGCCTGATCGATTTGATCTGGCTCGGCCAACGACTTCCCAATCGGCAAACCAGCAGCCAACATAAAGGTGTTTGCGATGCCACCACCGACAATCAATTGATCAACCTTGTCAGCGAGAGTTAGCAAGATCGAAAGCTTGGTTGAAACCTTGGAACCACCCACAATCGCGACAAGAGGTCGCTTGGGTGCTAACAAAGCACGCCCGAGGGCCTCGAGCTCCGCCTGCAGCAGCGGACCGGCACAGGCGGTTGCAGCGAACTGCGCCATCCCATGCGTCGTCGCCTCTGCGCGATGCGCGGTGCCAAAGGCATCGTTCACATACACATCACACAAGTCTGCCATTTTTTTGGACAACTCGGGATCGTTTTTCTTTTCACCCTTATTGACACGACAATTCTCAAGCAAGACGACTTGCCCTGGCTGCACCTGGACACCGTCCACCCAATTCTGCACCAAGCGCACTGGCATACCGAGCAGCTCAGACAGTCGTTTGGCGATGGACGCCAAGGAGTCTTCAGCTCTCAGTATGCCCTCTGTTGGACGTCCGAGATGTGAGGTCACCATCACCGCAGCGCCGGCATCAAGCGCCAGGCGAATGCCGGGCACCGAGGCACGGATACGCGTGTCTTCAGTGATGTGGCCCGCGTCATCAAACGGGACATTCAAATCGGCGCGGATGAACACCCGCTTGCCGGACAGTTTGCCCGACTGCGCCAAGGCAGCAAGGGTTTGAACATTCACCATGGTTCGATTTACTTCGCGGCCATTAACGCCACAGTGGTATCGAGCATGCGGTTACTAAAGCCCCACTCGTTGTCGTACCACGAGTTCACTTTGACCAAGGTGCCTGACACCTTGGTTAGCGTTGCATCAAAGTTACTCGAAGCAGGATTGTGGTTGAAGTCCACCGACACGAGCTGCTCAGTGTTGTAGGTCAGAATGCCTTTGAGCGGACCCGCTGCAGCGGCCGCTTTAAGAATGTCATTGACCTCATCTACGGTCGTTTCGCGCTTCGCGATAAAGGTCAGATCAACGATCGACACATTGATGGTTGGCACGCGCATTGCAAAGCCATCAAGCTTGCCATTGAGCTCAGGCAACACCAAACCGACAGCAGCAGCCGCACCAGTCTTGGTCGGGATCATACTCATCGTTGCGGAGCGCGCGCGACGCAGATCTTCGTGATAAACGTCCGTCAACACTTGGTCGTTGGTGTAGGCATGAATCGTTGTCATCAAGCCAGTCACAACACCTATTTTTTCATGCAAAGGCTTAACCAACGGTGCCAAACAGTTTGTGGTGCACGAAGCGTTGGAAATCACCGTGTACTCTTTCTTGAGCACATCTTGGTTCACACCGTAGACGATCGTTGCATCAACGTCTTTGCCACCAGGCGCTGAAATAATGACTTTTTTAGCGCCACCTTTGAGGTGTGCCGATGCTTTTTCTTTGCTTGTAAAGAAACCCGTGCACTCAAGCACGACATCCACCTTGAGTTCACCCCAAGGCAGTTCAGCTGGATTACGGTTGGCCAACACGCGGATCTTGTCGCCATTGACAACCATATACTCGCCTTCAACGCCAACAGTACCAGGGAAGCGTCCATGAGCCGTGTCGTACTGTGTCAGGTGGGCGTTTGTCTTGGGATCACCCAAGTCATTGATCGCTACGATTTGAATGTCATGCTTTTTGCCGCCTTCGTAGTGAGCGCGCAGAATATTGCGACCGATACGACCATACCCGTTAATAGCAACACGAATCGTCATGGAACCACTCCTTTTTTATTTAAAGTTTATAGAATGCGCCGTTGTAAAACGCGCTTTACAAAACGCGCTTGACTGCTTCTGCGACTTTCTCAGCAGTCAGACCAAAATGTTTAAACAACGCTCCTGCGGGCGCAGACTCGCCGTACGTATCAATCCCCACCACTGCACCATCCAGACCCACATACTTGTGCCAAAAGGCTGTGACGCCCGCCTCTACTGCGACACGTGGCATGCCTTTGGGCAGCACTGACGCGCGCCAAGCATCATCTTGCCGATCGAAGACATCCGTGCTGGGCATCGAGACCACACGCACCGCAATACCTTGCTCAGCCAATAGTTTTTGCGCATCGATCGCAATAGCAACTTCAGACCCCGTTGCGATAATCGCCGCAAGCGCATCTTTCGCCTCTTGCAGCACATAGCCGCCACGTGCCACGTTCTTCAGTGTCTCTGGGCTGCGCGCAACAAAAGGCAGGTTCTGGCGCGACAACAAGAGCGCTGTAGGCCCCCCCGCGTGCGCATCCATCCCAATACTGGAAGGACGACCTACCGCGGCCAGCCAGGCGGCTGTCGTTTCGACCGTATCGCAAGGACGCCAAACCGATAGGTTAGGGATCAAGCGCAAACTGCTGGCGTGCTCAACCGACTGGTGCGTTGGACCGTCTTCGCCCAAGCCAATCGAATCATGCGTGAAGACATGCACTACGCGTTGCTTCATCAGCGCAGCCATGCGCAACGCGTTTCGCGAATAATCAGAGAAGGTCAGGAAGGTTCCGCCGAACGGCAAATAGCCACCATGCAGCGCCATGCCGTTCATGATCGCGGCCATGCCGAACTCACGCACGCCATAGTTGATGTGGCGACCAAATTGAACGCCTTGGGAGGTTGCCCGCACGGGGACCGCGCCTTTCCAATCGGTAAAGTTTGACCCGGTTAGATCGGCCGAGCCACCCAACATTTCGGGCAACAGCTCAACCAAGGCGGTGATGGCTAACTGCGAGGCCTTGCGCGAAGCAATGGTCTCCGCTTTTTCATTCGTCGCTGCGAGAAGCTTGCTTGCCGCATCCGCAAAACCAGCAGGCATCTCACCCCGCATGCGACGCACAAACTGCTGCGCCTGCTCTGGATATTTGGCAGCGTACGCATCAAACGTTTTTTGCCAGGCTGACTGTGTCTGCGCCCCAACGGCGCGCTGATCCCAGCCCTTGTAAACCGACTCAGGAATTTCAAACGGCGCGTGGGGCCAACCGATCGCGGCGCGTGTCGCCGCAATCTCGTCTGCACCGAGTGGCGCGCCATGCACCTTGTCAGTACCCGCCACGTTCGGTGCACCTTTACCAATTACGGTGCGACAAATCACCAACGTCGGACGCACATTTTGCTTGCCCAGTTGTTGCGCTTGCTTCAGCGCGTGATCCACCGCATCCACATCATGGCCGTTACTGACCCGCACGATATTCCAGCCATAACCCTCAAAGCGCTTGGCGGTATCGTCGGCAAACCAGTTCTCTACCTTGCCATCAATCGAAATGCCGTTGTCGTCATAAAGAACGATGAGCTTAGACAAGCGCAAAGTGCCCGCAAGCGAACAGACTTCGTGCGAAATGCCTTCCATCAAACAGCCATCACCCACAAACGCGTAGGTGTGGTGGTCAACAATTGTGTGCTCGGGGCGGTTAAATTCTGCAGCCAACAAGGCCTCGGTCAGTGCCATGCCCACGGCGTTGGCCAAACCTTGCCCCAAGGGGCCCGTCGTGGTTTCAACGCCTGGCGTGATACCGACTTCCGGGTGGCCCGGCGTTTTTGAGTGCAGTTGACGGAACTTGCGCAGTTCATCTAATGGCAAGTCGTAGCCGGTCAGGTGGAGCAATGCATAAAGCAGCATGGATCCGTGGCCATTAGAGAGCACGAAACGATCTCGATTTGCCCAAGCCGGGTCAGCTGGATTGTGTTGTAGGTGGCGCGTGAACAGCGCCTGAGCCATTTCGGCCATGCCCATCGGCGCGCCTGGGTGCCCAGAGTTAGCTTGCTGGACGGCATCCATCGCCAGAGCGCGGATAGCGTCGGCCAGTTTGACAGGGGTGTGGTTGGATTGGCTCATGCGATGTATCCCTGACCAGGCGGCCGCAGGATCAAAAAATGGGTTACAAAACACAGGAGTTTAGCACCCGTACATCCCCCTATCTCCCAACTGAGTCGCCCTCATGACAGCACCCCGTTTTTACTGCCCAGACCCAATTTCGGGCAATAAAACCCTCGTACTTCCCGCCTCTGTTGCGCATCACATTCGGGTGCGCCGTTTAGCCGCTGGGTGCGAAATTGTGCTCTTTGATGGTCAGGGCGGAGAAATCTCCGGTGTGCTTGATTTTGATGGAAAAACAGCGCAGGCAAGGCTTGGGGACCGCAATCAAAGAGAAGCCGAACTCGGGGGTGCGCTCACACTCATTCAAGGTCTCCCGTCCGGCGACAAAATGGATTGGATCATCGAAAAAGCGGTTGAGCTTGGCGTGCAGCGCCTGATCCCGATTGCCGCCCAACGCAGTGTGCTCAAGCTCACGGGCGATCGTCTGGACAAGCGCTTACTTCACTGGCAAGGCATTGTGATTTCCGCGTCAGAGCAGTGTGGCCGCAATCGTTTAATGCAGATTTTGCCGCCTCAAAATCTAGAGCAAGCACTTACCATCAAGGATTTGGGCCTTGTACTGCTGTGCGATCCTGCTGCCGAAGAGGATCTCAGTGCCACGCTACTTAAACAACAGGCGGCGGTGCACGCAAGCGTCAGCTTTCTGATTGGACCTGAGGGTGGCTGGAGCGATGAAGAACTTCGCACCACTCGCCAATCTAAGGTGAGCAGCGTGCGCTTTGGGCAACGGGTGCTACGCAGTGAAACCGCTGGGCTCGCGCTCGTTGCAGCGACGACCGCCCTGTTAGGCTGGTAGCAAGCACTCTACATGAGGGTGCTTCAAGACGCACGCAGCCGAACTAACTGGGCTCGTCGCTCCAATTATGAACAACACCAGGCTTGGCGTCGTCGTGCCTGCCGGCATGGTGAATGCCATAGATGAAGACCAACTTGTTTTCACGAGCGTAGCTCACCGTATCGTTCAAGACCTGCAAGAACTGATGACCATCCATCACAATGGCTGGATCAGCCGAATGAAGCTTATCGAGAACAAGCACCAAACCGCCATCTTTTTGATCTTGCAAGGTATCTCGCAAGCAATCAAACAAGCCGTCAAAATCACCGCCAAAAAACTGGGGATAGTCCACTGCCTTGACGATGGCTCGGAACACCGCGGAGCGGCTACGGGCCTTATCGCAATCGGCAACGCACCATGCCAGGCCATGCTCTTTTGCCGCTTCAGACACCAGGTCGCGCCCAGTCACAGGATCAAAATCCCCCCCGCGCTTTAACAGCTGACGCAACGCCGGATCAACCGCCTTTCCCATACAAATGGCTCCTTGAATAGGTTAGGACAATAACTCGCCAGTGACCAGTTTGGAAGTGGCTGAAGCCCTTTCTTTTCCAGAAGAGCACAAAAATCGATGAAGGACAGCACCCGCACCCACCAACATCCGAGAGTTTCGTGGGTGCGGAATGCTAATTTTTACTTTTATTACAACAGCTTAGCTTGCATGCCGCTGTGCCGAGGATCGTTCGCTTCGACCACGGTCAGTGCTGTCATGTTGACAATACGGCGAACGGTCGCACTCGTTGTCAAAATATGTACGGGTGCGTTTGCCCCTAACAAGAACGGACCCACCGCAACATTGCCTCCCGCGGCTGTCTTCAACAAGTTGTACGCAATATTGCCTGAGTCCACATTCGGACACACCAGCAGATTCGCAGCCCCCTTCAAGGTGGACGAGGGCAGGATCCTCAAGCGCAACGCTTCGCTCAACGCGCAATCGCCATGCATCTCACCGTCAACCTCGAGGTCCGGAGCTTTAGCCCGGATAATCTCGAGCGCTTTTTGCATTTTGCTACCCGACGCCGAACTCCCCGATCCGAAGTTTGAACGCGACAGCAACGCAGCCTTAGGCGTTAAATTCAAACGTCGCATTTGATCGGCCGCCGCAATTGTGAATTCAGCAATTTGTTCTGCCGTGGGGTCATCGTTGATGTGCGTATCGACCAGAGCCAGCGTCTGCTCAGGTAACAGCAGGATATTCATCGCAGCGTAGGTCGTCGCGCCTGCGCGCTTACCTATCATTTCATCTACGAACTTAAGATGATCGTGATAGCCACTGACGGTGCCGCAAATCATGCCATCCGCATCGCCCATGCGCACCATGGTCGCGCCGATCAAGGTCAGACGACGACGCATTTCGACGCGTGCCATTTCTTTGGTCACGCCATGGCGACACATTTTTTCCCAATACACCGTCCAGTATTGATTGAAACGCTCATCGAACTCTGGGTTAGTGACCTCCACATCTTCACCAAGGCGCAAACGCAACCCGAACTTCGAAATACGATCCTTCAACACGGAAGGACGACCCACAAGAATTGGCTTCGCCAGCTTTTCGTCGACGATGACCTGCACCGCACGCAAGACGCGCTCGTCCTCGCCTTCCGTAAACACAATCCGCGCGCGTCCGCCTTCACGTACACGCGATTTAGCGACGGAGAACAACGGTCGCATAAAAGCACCCGAGCGATATACGAATTGTTCGAGTTGCTCGACGTAGGCATCGAGATCAGCAATCGGACGCGTCGCGACACCGCCTTCCATCGCCGCTTTTGCCACCGCCGGAGCGATACGCACAATTAAGCGTGGATCAAACGGCTTAGGAATAAAAGAGTTCGGTCCGAAAGCGACATCGTAGTGACCATAGGCGGCAGCGACGACCTCGCTTTGTTCTTCTTGGGCAAGCTTGGCAATTGCGACGACGGCCGCCTTTTCCATGTCACGGGTGATGGTTGTGGCGCCCACATCCAACGCGCCGCGAAAAATATACGGAAAGCACAAGACGTTGTTGACTTGATTAGGATAGTCCGAACGACCTGTTGCCATCACGATGTCATCACGCACTGCGTGCGCCTCGGCGGGAAGGATCTCAGGATTGGGGTTGGCGAGCGCCAGGATCAAGGGACGAGCGGCCATTACCTTCACCATCTCAGGCTTGAGCACGCCACCTGCTGACAAACCAAGAAACACGTCGGCCTCGGAAATAATCTCCGCCAGTTTGCGCGCATCCGTTTTTTGCGCAAAGCGCTGCTTGTCAGGATCCATCAAGGTGGTACGACCTTCGTACACGACACCTTCAATGTCTGACACCCAGATATTTTTAAGCGGTAATCCAAGGTCAACCATCAGGTCCAGACATGCTAGAGCCGCAGCGCCTGCACCGGACACCACCACTTTTACTTTATCAATTTCCTTACCGACAACCTTCAACCCGTTGATAAACGCCGCAGATACACAGATCGCCGTGCCATGCTGATCATCATGAAACACAGGAATGCGCATGCGCTCACGCAATTTACGTTCAACGATAAAGCACTCGGGCGCCTTGATATCTTCTAAGTTGATACCGCCAAAGGTCGGCTCAAGGCCAGCGATAATTTCGACGAGTTTGAGAGGATCTTGCTCGTTAATTTCGATATCGAACACATCGATGCCAGCGAACTTCTTAAACAAAACGGCCTTGCCCTCCATTACAGGCTTAGATGCCAACGGGCCGATGTTGCCTAATCCAAGCACAGCTGTGCCGTTGGTGATGACCCCAACCAAATTTCCACGCGCGGTATAGCGAAATGCATTCGCAGGGTCCGCAACGATTTCTTCGCACGCCGCCGCAACACCTGGCGAATACGCCAAGGCTAAGTCCCGTTGGTTAGACAGCATCTTTGTCGGGGCAATCGAGATTTTGCCGGGGCGGCCTTGCTCGTGATATTCGAGCGCGGCTTTGCGAAACGTTTCTTCCATAATGAAGAGCACCAATGAATTCAATAAGAGACGTTAATTTTAGTCGCTTTGATCGGGAATCGAACCGAAAATCTCAGTTGGGTCAAGTATCTGCTTCACGGCTCGATCGATCGGTGCGAAATCAATCGGCAAGACTTTGACAAAGTTGTGCGTCGGCAGCTCGGTGCTCACAAACCAAACCGTCTGCACCCACCCCAACGCACCACCGTGACCATTGAACAGCCACGCCAGGTTAGGCTCTAGGGGCGCCGTCGGTCGCAGCGCATCGAGCCGATAACGCAGTGGCCAACCCTCGGCAGACGCACTACTCTCGAGCGGCACACTGTGGGCGAGTTCGAAAAGTTTTGGAATCATTCGCTGCGTCGTTAAGCTTCGCAATGGCGCTTGCGCACTCGCCCCAAAAGGGCCGAACACCTCAGCTGTGCCATCAGCCAATAACGCCTGTATCTGCAAGACGCCGCTAAGATGGCACTGACCCGCGGGCCACCCACCACCGCGACGACTCGCTACCCATTGCGCTACGGTTTGCTGGGGGTCCGCTTGACGCACTGCCTGTATACCGACTCCCTGGAGCACACTCAGTAAGCTGCCCGCGTCTGCCCGCCAAATCGTTTGCTCCGCATCGACTGCTGCAACATTCGCCCAGCGCGCCTGCGACGATACCCACAGTGCGCCACGACCAACGAGCGGTCGCACCTCTGAGTCTGCGAGCAAAAACTGCACACCAAACTCACGACACAAGGCAAAGGCATGGGTGAGATCACCCTCGCGAGCAGGCTCAAGCCAAGCCTGCATCGCCTCCTGGCTATCATCCCAACGCACGCGCCCCTGGCAGGTACGCGCCAGTCTCGCGCAAAACATCCCCCAGGGCGTTGCCGGCGTGCGGCGTCCTGTTAAGAAACTACGTCGCGAAGGTTTTGTAACCACTACAATTCGTGTCCAGGTTGGAGAGATCAGATATGACAGCACTCGCGGCACGCACGCATGACACCGTTACGTTTCACGCGGTCGAGCTTTTAAAAGAGGCCTCGGCCCTTACCCGCTCAGGCATCGACATTATCAGCCTTGGCGTGGGTGAACCGGACTTTACAGCCGCACCGCGGGTCGTGGCGGGGCTCGAAAGCGCCGCGCGCGCCGGCAAAAGTGGCTACTCACCCCCTGCGGGCTTGCCGGAACTGCGCGAAGCCATAGCCGATTTTTACACGAACCAGCTCGGCGCGCGCGTCGACCCCGCCCGTGTAATCGTCACCTCGGGTGCGAGTGGCGCCCTGTTACTCGCCGCGATGGCCTTAGTCAACCCCGGCGATGAAGTCCTGATGCCAGATCCTTGCTACCCACCCAACCGCAACTTTGTTGGAGCCGCAGGTGGCACGACCAAACTCATTTCCACGAGCGCCGCCACCCGCTTTCAACTCAGTGCAGCCGATATCGCCCACCACTGGGGTCCGCACACGCGTGGCGTGTTGGTTGCCTCGCCAAGCAACCCGACAGGCACCTCCATTACACGGGACGAACTGAGCCGCATCTTTAAAGAAGTGCGCGCGCGCGAAGGTTTTGTGATGATGGACGAGATTTATCTCAGTCTGTCCTACGACGGCACACCACAGTCGGCCCTCGCTTTAGACGACGACATCATCATCCTTAATAGTTTCTCGAAGTATTTCAATATGACAGGCTGGCGCCTTGGCTGGATGATCGTGCCCCAGCACCTTATCGCGCCAATCGAGAAAATGGCCGCGAGCCTGGCCATCTGTGCGCCCACACTTGCCCAGCACGGCGCCCTCGAATGCTTTCACCCTGAATCACTCGCCTTGTACGAGACACGTCGTGACGCATTTCGTCAAAGACGCGACTACCTCGTGCCCGCCTTGAGCGCTTTAAACATTACCGTCCCTGTCATGCCTGACGGCGCTTTTTACGTCTATGCTGACATCTCGGCACACGCTTCGGATAGCAGCGCATTCTCGGCTGCGTTATTACACGGTGCACGCGTGGCCGCAGTGGCGGGCTTGGATTTTGGTCCTGCACACGCTGCGCACACGATGCGCTTTGCGTACACAACGAGTATTGAACGCCTACAAGAAGCCATACACCGCATCAAAACCTTCCTCGGCTAACCTACACACAAACGACCTCATCGCTTCTAACGCTCAAAGGGTAGTCACGTTGAAATACAAAGATCTCAGAGACTTCATCTCACAACTCGAGCGCAATCAAGACCTCAAGCGCATTCAAGTCCCTGTTTCGACGTCATTAGAAATGACCGAAATCTCTGACCGCGTCCTCAAAACAGAGGGACCCGCACTGATTTTTGAACAGCCGACGCACAACGGCGCGCGTGTCAGCATGCCGGTCCTGACAAACTTATTTGGGACACCCACTCGCGTCGCACAAGGGATGGGAGCAGAGAACACTCTCGCGCTTCGCGAAATCGGCGAACTGCTCGCAAGCCTGCGCGAACCCGAAGCACCGAAGGGCTTTAAGGACGCGCTAGCAAAGGTATCCATGCTCAAAGCTGCGCTATGGGACATGAGCCCAAAGACTGTGCGGGGCGCACCTTGCCAAGAGGTTGTGTGGGAAGGCAATGATGTCGATCTGGCCAAGCTACCGATTCAGACCTGTTGGCCTGGCGATGTCGCGCCGCTCTTGACCTGGGGCTTGGTTATTACGCGCGGGCCCAACGCCAAACGCCAAAATCTGGGCATCTACCGGCAACAGGTGATTGGTCGTAACAAGCTCATCATGCGCTGGCTGTCGCACCGCGGCGGCGCATTAGATTTTAGAGATCACGCCTTAGCCAACCCAGGCAAGCCGTTCCCAATCGCTGTTGCGTTGGGCGCAGACCCTGCCACGACTCTCGGTGCTGTGACCCCCGTACCCGATTCGCTTTCCGAATATCAGTTCGCCGGGCTTCTTCGCGGAGCCCGTACAGAAGTGACACAAGCGCTTGGCAGCGAGCTCTCCGTTCCTGCGACCGCAGAAATCGTGCTTGAAGGTCATTTGCTTCCCAGCACAGACCCGCGCGCAGTCAAACCCGTTGTGCCGGCGGGCGTCAATCCGCCACCCGCCTCGGACTACGAACTTGCGCTCGAGGGGCCATTTGGTGATCACACGGGCTACTACAACGAACAAGATTGGTTCCCCGTCTTTACCGTCGACCGCATCACCATGCGTCGCAACCCGATCTACCACTCCACCTACACCGGCAAGCCACCGGATGAGCCGGCCGTGCTCGGGGTTGCGCTCAATGAAGTCTTTGTGCCGATCTTGCGCAGACAGCTCCCCGAAATCGTTGACTTTTATTTACCGCCTGAGGGCTGCAGCTATCGACTCGCCGTCGTCTCCATCCGAAAACAATATCCTGGACATGCCAAGCGCGTCATGTTTGGCCTGTGGAGCATTCTGCGGCAATTCATGTACACAAAATTTATCGTGGTCGTTGATGCAGATATCAATCCACGCGACTGGAAAGAAGTTGTTTGGGCGATGACAACGCGCATGGATCCTGTCAGGGATACGCTGCTTGTTGAGAACACACCGATCGACTATCTTGATTTTGCTTCGCCTGTCTCCGGCCTCGGTGGGAAAATGGGGCTAGACGCCACTAACAAATGGGCGGGTGAAACCCAACGCGAATGGGGCACGCCGATTCAAATGGACGCAGCAACCAAGACGCGTGTGGATGAGATGTGGAATCAGCTCGGGCTCTTTTAAGCGACAGGCTTCGCGCTACGCAGCAATAAGGCAATAAAAAATGGTCCGCCCACCAAGCTCGTAATCACGCCAACAGGTAGCTCTGCAGGGATCACCGCCACACGTGCTATGCAGTCGGCCAACACAAGGATCATCGCTCCTACGATCCACGAAAGAGGTAAGAGCACGCGGTGACCTGCCCCCACCCAGCGCCGCAGAATGTGCGGCACGACTAGTCCGATAAAAGCTATCCCGCCCACTGTCGCCACCAAGGGTCCCACCAGGAGCGCAATCAACACAATCAAACTGCGACGTACCCGAACGATGTCAAAGCCAAGATGATGCGCTTCGCGCTCACCCAACAGCAACGCATTTAAAACACGCCACTGCCGACACAACAACATCGAACAAACAAGCGTCCAAGGTATTAACCAACCAACCTGCTCCCAGGATGCACGCGCCAAACTACCCAGGGACCAAAATCCAAAACTACGGAACTGAGACTCAGAAATGAAAGTCGTGACCAGGCTCACCAAGCTCATCATGGTTGCATTGATCGCGATACCTGCCAACAGCAATCCCGCGACCCCCGGGTAACGTCGACCCAACAGGTAGGCAGAGAACGTCGCGAGCAACGCGCCCGCAAAGCCTGCGATGCTGGTAAACCAGATGCTGCTAAAACCTAGCATCAAACTGATCACGACACCCAATGATGCACCGGCAGAAATCCCCACGAGGCCGGGTTCAGCCAAAGGATTACGAAAAAGCGCCTGCATGGCAGCGCCACTCAGAGCAAGTGCGCCCCCCGTAACGGCTGCAAACAGCACGCGCGGCAGACGCAGCTCTAAAAACACCGAGCGCTTAAACGGCTCTAGATCAGCACCACCGCCAACCATCGCAAAGAGCTCGGGCCAGCGCATCGGCACCGCACCAGACTTCAGTGCGAGAAGCATGCTGATGAACAAACCCGCCGACACGGCAGCCCACAGCAGGAAATGACGCAAAGGGGTTGCTGACGACGCACCCATCAGCGGACCGTTTTGACTTCAATGACTGCGCGTTGACCCGCCTGCTCAACCTCTTGTTTCATCACAAGACTGACCGCTGGGCAATACCAGTCTGTGACATAGGACTGGACCGCGGGAATCGCAATCATCACCCCACGCACGTTTGCCATCGTTTGCTCCGTGCCACGCGGATATCGCACAGGCCAGCATAACTGTGGGCCCAACGCCGTATCAATTGACTGACGCGTTCCGACAATTTTCTCGCCCACTCGAACCGTTAGTGCGGTGGTCGGACCTTTTCGCGGGTCTCCGATCGCGAGTCGAAAATTCTGTGGTGGCAAACGTTGACCAGCCATTTTGATCTCAGTTCCATAACCAAAAATACTGACCATCTGCATATCAAATGCCTCTGCTTCGGCAGTGTGGCCAGGGCCATTTTTAACGAGCTTTGCCTGCAAGGCATTGGCTGTCAACACGTGATCAAGGTCTGCCGCACCCGTCAACAACCCAAAGAGCGCATAGCTGGCGTTTCCCTTAACTAGCGCTTGGCAACTTTGTTTACCCGTTTTTTTTACCTGGCTAAACGTCATGCGTGCGCTAACCTGAACAATCCCTTTACCGGTGATTTCAATCAGTCCGCTGTTGTGAAAAAACTTGGCGTCACAAATGCTCGCTTGCACCGAAGCACTGCACATCAAAAGCACGATACCCAATAGGGCATGTCGAACATTCATGGGGCTCCACCTGATTGCATTATTCAACTTTATTTATATCCCTGCGAAATTTATTTCGCGGTGAGCCAGGCGATTAACGCGTTTTCAAACGACCGCGCATCGTGGGCGCGTTCGTGATTGACCATACTGACCACTATATAGCGTTTGCCACTACTCGACCACACATAGCCTGCAACCGAACGAACATCACGTAACCCACCGGTCTTAAGATGCGCCATGGACTTTGTCGTCGGATCGCGCAGTCGATTGCGCGTCGTGCCATCGGTGCCAAGGATCGCTAACGAGGATACGTATTCGGGCATCACCGGTGACATCCACGCTTTTTGTAGCATTTGCGCCAAGCTGTCAGCCGACACGACGCCATTGCGGGATAGCCCCGAACCATTGTCTAAGACCATTCCCTTCATCGGAAGCCCTTGACGTGCCAATACATCTTGCGCAACCTGCACACTACCCGAGACGGTCGCGGGACGTCTGCCCGACTCCGCGCCAAGGGTTAACAACAACACCCGCGTCATCACGTTGTTGCTGCGCTTGTTAATCAAGCGAATGACCTCGGACAAGGGGGGAGACTGATGCGATGCAATCGCCGTGGCGTTCGACGGAATCGAACCCGTTTGAACCTGACCCGTCATCGTGCCGCCAAGCTCTTTCCATAAGCTTTGCAGCACTTTGGCACCAAACTCTTGTTGAGAGAACACCAACCTAAAAACGTCAAACTCACCACAGGAGCCCGCACCTCTTCCACTCACACGGATTCGAACCGTGGAGCCGTCCGATGTCGTATCCGTCGACACGGCCGGCGATCCCGGGCATTGTCCGTCGGCCCATTGCACGTTGCCCTCCACCACCACACCAGGAATGGGGGGGTCGATAAATGACTTCCAAGTTCGACTGGCCGGGTCAGGCGAAAAAACCAACCGAACGGCGCCAAACCCCACCATAAACGCATCAGGGCTCGCGTTGTAAGGACGGTCCGAGGCCCCGTCAAACGTACCAGGATCGATAGTGACTTCACCAAAAATAGAACGATCTATCACGATGTCAGAGATTTCTCGGATACCGCGCAAACGTAGGTCACGCAACAGACGCCACATGTCTTGCAGCTCCAGCACAGGGTCACCCCCCGCGCGGAGATACAAAGGCCCTTTCAATACACCCTGCTCGTTTATCTGAGAATCTGGACTTAAGAGAAAACTCGTATTCCAAACATAATTCGGACCAAGGCGCGAGATCGCCGCATAAGTCGTCACCAATTTCATAACGGAAGCTGGATTACGAGGGGTCTCAGGAGAAATGGCAAACAAGCGCGGACCACCGATCTCCTGCACCAATACCGACAACGAGGATTCTGGTAACTTTGTCTTGGCCCAGACCTGCGCGAGCTCTGGGGGTAACGCACTCTGAGCCTGCGCCTGCAACCCGAAGCCTAATACGACGAGGACCACCGCAAACACCGCACACCTGCCTAGCCACAGACTGACTTTCGCTTTGCCTACGATCATTACGCCACCTATTTGCCAAGTTGAACCGACAGCATACAAAAAAAGCGTCTGCCCGGCTTAAAATGCGCCCTCTTATCGAAAAGCTTTACATTTACGTGCCCGCTTCCCTGTCTCTTTCTGATTTTGACTACCACTTGCCTACCGAGCTCATCGCTCAGGTGCCTGCGGTCGTTCGTTCCACGAGCCGCTTATTGCACGTAGACGGCAATGGCTATCAGCAAGACCTAGGATTTGGAGACTTGGTCTCTTTGCTCACCCCAAAAGATTTGCTGGTGCTCAACGACACACGCGTCATCCAAGCACGCTTGCTAGGAAAAAAAGCGACTGGCGGTCACGTCGAGGTCTTAGTCGAACGTATCACTGACAATAACCAGGCGCTGGCGCATGTGCGTGCTAGCAAATCACCAGGTCCTGGAACCGTGTTGACGCTCGCCGAAACGGTTTCAGCTACCGTGCTTGGCAGAAACGACGATTTATTCGTTCTACAGTTTGATCGTCCTGTGCTGGATGCGCTCGCGCAATATGGTGTCGTCCCTCTGCCGCCCTACATCACGCATCAGCCAAATGCGCAAGACATCGAGCGCTACCAAACCGTTTACGCGCGCGAGCCAGGTGCTGTGGCTGCACCAACCGCTGGTTTGCATTTTGACCAAGCGATGTTTGAACGCCTCGATGCGCTTGGGGTGAAAAGAGCCTTCGTGACTTTGCATGTCGGCGCGGGAACCTTCCAACCTGTGCGCGACAACAATCTTGACACGCACATCATGCACGCCGAGCGCTACACCGTGCCGCAAATGACGATGGATGCGATTGCCCAGACACGTGCGTCGGGCGGTCGCGTGATTGCAGTTGGCACCACCAGTGTCCGTGCCCTAGAGTCCGCGGCCCAAACTCAACCGGCTTTGGCTGCCCCGCAATCGGGTGACACCCGTCTATTCATTACCCCTGGCTTTCGTTATCAGGTCGTCGATGCAATGGTGACTAACTTCCATCTGCCGCAATCGACCTTACTGATGCTCGTCGCGGCCTTTATTGGGCTCGATAATATGAAGGCGGCTTATCAGCACGCGATTGCGCAACGCTACCGCTTTTTTAGTTACGGCGACGCCATGTTTCTCGAACGGAAAACGACCCTATGAACGACACCAAAGACAACGCGGTCATGCCTAGCAGCCCAAGACCGACCAACGGCCTGTCGTTTGAGCTGCAAGCCACTGACGGTCTAGCGCGCCGTGGTCGTATGACACTCAACCATGGCGTGGTCGAAACACCGATCTTCATGCCCGTTGGGACCTATGGGAGCGTCAAGGCGATGATGCCGCATGAACTCACCGAGGTCGGCGCGCAGATCGTCTTAGGCAACACGTTTCACTTGTGGCTACGTCCAGGCACAGAGGTCCTCGCCAAGCACGGCGGGCTACACGGGTTCATGCAATGGTTCGCCCCGCTCCTAACGGACTCCGGCGGTTTTCAGGTCTTTAGCTTGCAAGGTATGCGGAAGATTTCCGAGGAAGGCGTGAAATTCGCCTCACCTATTGATGGTGCGCGACTATTTTTGACACCCGAAGAGTCTATGCGCATCCAAACGGCGCTGAACTCCGATATTGCAATGGTTTTCGACGAATGCACCCCCTATATGATCGAGGACAAGCCTGCGACAACGGAGGAGGCCGCGCGTTCAATGCGCATGTCCTTGCGCTGGGCACGTCGCTCGCGGGATGCCTTTGACGCACTGAGCAATCCCAACGCGTTGTTCGGCATCGTGCAAGGCGGAATGTTTGAAGCCCTCAGAGATGAGTCACTCGCCGGCCTCGAAGACATCGGTTTCCAGGGGTATGCCATTGGTGGACTTTCCGTCGGCGAACCTAAAGAAGATATGTTGCGCATCTTGAAGCATGTCGCCCCCAAACTGCCTGCGGATGCCCCACGCTACCTAATGGGCGTCGGGACACCCGAAGATTTGGTTGACGGTGTCGCCCAGGGTATCGACATGTTCGACTGTGTCATGCCAACCCGTAATGCTCGCAACGGTTGGCTGTTTACCCGCTTTGGCGACGTCAAAATCCGCAATGCCCAATATCGCGACAACACGCGGGCGCTGGACCCGAGTTGCCGCTGCCACACCTGTGCACATTTTTCCCTTTCCTACTTACATCATTTACAGCGTTCCAACGAAATAACGGGCTCACGCCTCAACACCCTGCATAACCTGCATTTCTACCTCACAATCATGCAGGAAATGCGAGAAGCCATCGCCGCAGGAAAATTTCAGGCCTGGAGAACGCAATTTGCTCGAGATCGGGCCACCAAGTCGTTACAATAGCCAGCGTTTCGCATATATCTAAAGGAGACCTTAATGTCTGCTCAAACAGTTTCCAGCCTCGTGCTGGCTCAAGCCACCGATACGGTTGGTTCTTTGATGGGGATGGCCCCGATCTTATTGATGTTCGTAGTTTTGTATTTTTTGATGATTCGTCCTCAGATGAAGCGTCAGAAAGAACACAAAGCACTTCTTGCTGCGCTATCTAAAGGTGACGAAGTCATCAGCGCCGGTGGCATGCTTGGCACGGTGACAAAAGTCAGCGACAGCTACATCACGGTTCAAATCGCTGAGCACGGTGACAAAGCTGTCGAAGTCGTCATGCAGAAAGCGTCAGTTTCCGCAGTCTTGCCAAAAGGCACGATCAAGGCACTGTAATTGTTTGTTCTACCGCCCCAGCGCATGTTGCGACGGGGTGCAATCCTCTTTGATCCCCGTCGGCAATGAACCGCTATCCCCTTTGGAAATACCTGACGGTGCTGATCGCAGTCGTGATCGGCCTGCTCTACACTCTGCCAAACCTGTACGGTGAGTCGCCGGCGGTGCAAGTTTCTAGCGCCAAGGCCACACTCAAAATCGATGCAGGCATGCTTGATCGCGTGCAGGGCATTCTTCAGCAGGCAAAGATTGCCAGCGCAGGCGCCTCGTTTGATCAAAACGGTCCCGTTGGCACCGTTCGCGTCCGCTTTGCCAACACCGACACTCAAATTCAGGCGCGCGACCTGATTGAAAAAGCACTCAACCCGAATCCTGCAGATCCGAGCTACACCGTGGCGCTCAACCTGTTGCCTGCCTCTCCGAGCTGGTTAAGCGCTATCGGCGCCAACCCAATGTATTTGGGACTGGATCTGCGCGGCGGCGTTCATTTCCTGTTGCAAGTTGATATGCAAGGGGCTCTGACGGCCCGCTACGATTCGCTCGTTACAGACTTGCGCGCAATCTTGCGCGAGCAACGTATTGAAAACGGTGGCATTGAACGCAGCGGGATGTCGATTGTTTTATCGTTTAGCAATGCAGCCACGCGTGACCGCGCCGTCTCCGCCCTGCGTACTCGCCACCCTGATCTACAAATGACTGAGCGCACCGATGGCACGCGCTTACAAGTCGTTGCTGTGCTGAGTCAAACTGCCATCACGACCGTGCAAGCGAAAGCACTCTCACAGAATATCACCACACTTCATAACCGGATCAACGAACTCGGTGTGGCCGAACCTGTCATCCAGCAACAGGGCTCCGATCGGATCGTCGTGCAATTGCCCGGCGTACAAGACGTTGCAAAGGCCAAGGACATTTTGGGTCGCACCGCCACGCTTGAGATCCGCATGGTCGACGACACACCCGCAGCGGCTAGTGCCCTGGCCGCTGGCACAGTACCTTTCGGGCTTGAGCGCTATCAAGACCGCGATGGCCGCCCCATACTGGTTCGACGCCAAGTAGTGTTGACTGGCGAAAACTTGCAGGATGCGCAAGCAGGGCGTGACAGTCAATCACAGCAAGCCGCCGTACACCTGACACTTGACCAAAAAGGCGCGCGTATCTTTCGTGACGTCACGCGTGACAATATCGGCAAACGCATGGCTATTTTGTTGTTTGAAAAAGGCCGTGGTGAAGTCGTCACCGCTCCGGTCATCCGCGGTGAAATTCCTGGCGGCCAAGTCCAGATTTCGGGCAGCATGAGCGCCGAGGAAGCCGCAGATACTGCGCTGCTATTGCGTGCAGGCTCACTGGCCGCCCCGATGGAAATTATTGAAGAACGTACGATCGGACCAAGCCTCGGTGCAGACAATATCGCCAAGGGCTTTAACTCGACGCTCTATGGCTTCATCGCGATCGCCATTTTCATGCTGGTCTACTACCACCTGTTTGGTGCTTTCTCGACCGCTGGACTGGCCCTCAACATCTTGCTGTTGCTCGCGATCTTGTCAATGCTACAGGCAACTCTAACCTTGCCGGGCATCGCGGCCATCGCGCTGACCTTAGGGATGGCGATTGACGCCAACGTGTTGATTAACGAACGGATACGTGAAGAACTACGCAACGGCGAATCGCCACAAAACGCGATCCATCTGGGCTTCGAGCGCGCTTGGGGAACCATCCTAGACTCGAACCTGACCACGCTAATCGTCGGCGTGGCGCTGTTAGTGTTTGGCTCGGGCCCCGTCAGAGGCTTTGCCGTAGTGCACTGCCTTGGAATCCTCACCTCAATGTTCTCAGCGGTTGTAGGCGTACGAGCACTCGCAAACCTCTGGTACGGCCACAAAAAGAAGCTTCAATCGATTTCGATTGGAACAGTCTGGAAACCAAAGGACTGACATCATGGAATTATTTCGAATCGGTCGCACCATTCCCTTCATGCGCAATGCGCTGGTGCTCAACGCCATTAGCTTCCTGACCTTTGTTGCAGCGGTATTTTTTATCGTCGCTAAAGGCTTTCACCTGTCGATTGAGTTCACAGGTGGAACAGTCATGGAGGTGAACTACGCGCAGGCCGCTCCACTCGACAAAGTCCGTACCGCCGTCACAGGTCTCGGATATACCGACTTTCAAGTGCAAAATTTTGGCACCTCCCGCGATGTCATGATCCGCCTGCCGCTTGGTGCAGGGCAAAGTACAGCGACACAAAGTGACACCGTCATGAAGGCGCTTAAAGCCTCAGACTCAACGGTCGAACTACGGCGTGTTGAGTTTGTCGGGCCTCAGGTCGGAAAAGAACTCGTTGAAAACGGTCTCCTCGCGCTGCTCTTTGTTGTGATTGGTATCACCCTCTACCTCGCCGTGCGCTTCGAATGGAAGTTCGCTGTCGCAGGTGTGTTGGCGAACCTGCACGACGTCGTAATTATTCTCGGTTTCTTTGCCTTTTTTCAGTGGGAATTCTCGCTGTCTGTGCTGGCGGGCGTCTTGGCGGTCTTGGGATACTCCGTAAACGAATCCGTTGTGATCATGGACCGGATTCGTGAAAACTTCCGTCGGGACCGCGGCGCAACCGTTCGAGAGGTCATTGACGGAGCGATTACGCAAACGATTTCTCGCACCATCATCACGCACGGCTCCACCCAAATGATGGTGCTTGCGATGCTACTTTTTGGCGGTCCTACCCTGCACTACTTTGCCCTCGCTCTCACCATCGGCATTTGGTTTGGTATTTATTCTTCTGTGTTTGTGGCGGCCGCGATTGCGATGTGGCTCGGTATCAAACGCGAAGATATGATCAAACCGATCAAAAAAGCCGACGAAGTCGAAGAGGTTTATCAAGAGTAATTTTCTGCCCACGGGATCAACACCCGCTCCGGCAATATCATGCAAAATAAAGACAACGCTGTACCGGGCGACAAGCCCGCCAACCCAAAAAAAGTATTCATTCGCACCTTCGGGTGCCAGATGAATGAATATGACTCCGACAAAATGCTCGATGTTCTTGGTCAAGAGCGCGGCGTTGTTGTGACAAACACCCCTGAAGATGCAGATATCATCTTATTTAACACTTGCTCCGTGCGCGAAAAAGCGCAAGAAAAAGTGTTTTCTGATCTCGGCCGCGTCAAACACCTCAAAGCCTTAAACCCAGACCTCGTGATTGGCGTGGGCGGTTGCGTTGCCAGTCAGGAAGGTTCGGCCATCGTTGATCGCGCACCCTATGTCGACGTGGTCTTCGGTCCACAAACACTGCACCGGTTACCGGAGCTCATCGCGCGCCGCAAGTCCGAAGGCCGCTCGCAAGTCGATATCAGCTTCCCTGAAATTGAGAAATTTGACGCCATGCCTCCGGCACGCGTTCAAGGTGCAACGGCCTTTGTGTCCATCATGGAAGGCTGCAGCAAATATTGCAGCTTTTGTGTTGTGCCCTACACACGCGGAGAGGAAATGTCGCGGCCCTTCGAAGACGTGTTGATCGAAGTCGCAGACTTGGCGGATCAGGGCGTTAAAGAGGTCACTTTACTCGGCCAAAACGTCAATGCCTATCGGGGCAAAATGACGGAAGACGAAAACGGCAATGTCGAGATCGCGGACTTCGCAACACTACTTGAATACGTCCACGAGATCCCTGGCATTGAACGCATTCGCTATACCACCTCACATCCGAAAGAAATGACGGCACGGATGATCGACGTCTATACGCGTCTACCCAAGCTTGTGTCATTCTTGCACCTCCCGGTGCAGGCCGGCAGTGATCATGTGCTTGCCGGCATGAAGCGTGGCTATACCGCGATTGAGTTCAAGTCCGTCGTGCGCAAACTGCGCGCTGCACGCCCTGGCCTCACGCTATCTTCTGACTTTATCGTTGGCTTTCCGGGTGAAACGGAAGAGGATTTTGAAAAGACGATGAAGCTGATCGACGAGATCGGCTTTGACACGTCGTTCTCGTTTGTCTATTCGCGTCGACCCGGTACGCCTGCCGCGGACCTGACCGACGATACGCCGCAAACTCTAAAACTGCAGCGCCTACAAAAACTACAAGCGCGCATCAACCAACAAGCGCATGCGATCGCCCAGAGCATGGTCGGCTCCACACAAAGAATTTTGGTGGAGGGCACCTCTACACGAGATGCAAACGAACTGAGTGGCCGAACAGAAAACAATCGAATTGTTAACTTTGCGGGTCACCCGCGCTTGATCGGGCAAATGATCGATGTCGTGATTACAGACGCGATGACCAACACATTTCGTGGACGTGTTGTAAATGTGGAAGAGAACGTCACCCAGGATACAACGCACTTATGAGCCGCTCTCCCGTTAAAACCCCGACGCGTGGGCGCGTACTTCCCGTAAAAATTAAACTCGAAGGCAGCAATCAACAGCTCTCGAACCTCTGCGGTCCCTTGGACGAAAATCTGCGCCAAATCGCAGACGGTCTGGATCTAGATCTTTCTCGGCAGGCCGATACGATTTCTTTACGCGGCCCCTACGCCGAAGCTGCTGGCACGATGTTGTTATCCTTGCATGAGCGCGCTGGTCAGCGCGCGCTCACTATTGACGATATACAACTCGCCTTGGTTGAGATTGGCGTCGGTCGCTTAGCCCACCCGGCGGTACAGCAGTTCGACCCCAAAGATTTTCCTCCGCTCGATGACGAGAGCGGCACGATCGCACTACGCACGCGTCGCAGCGATTTACGCCCTCGGACACCGCGTCAGCGCGATTACCTCAACAACATTCTGAAGCACGACATCACCTTTGGGGTTGGACCTGCAGGCACCGGTAAAACCTGGCTGGCGGTCGCCTGTGCCATTGATGCCATGGAACGTGACACCGTACAGCGCCTGATCCTGACGCGCCCAGCTGTTGAAGCGGGTGAGCGACTGGGCTTTTTGCCCGGAGATCTTGCACAGAAAGTCGACCCTTATCTGCGGCCGCTCTACGACGCCCTGTACGACTTGATGGGTTTCGAACGGGTCCAGCGTCTTTTCGAGAAACAAACCATTGAGATCGCACCGCTTGCCTATATGCGAGGGCGCACACTGAATCACGCCTTTGTGATCCTCGACGAAGCGCAAAACACGACGCCAGAACAAATGAAAATGTTCCTCACGCGTATTGGCTTTGGCAGCAAAGCAGTCATCACGGGCGATCCTTCACAGGTTGATCTCCCGAAGGGGCATAAAAGTGGACTCGCGCATGCAGTGCAAGTCTTGCAAGACGTGAAGGGCATTGCCATGACCAAGTTCACCAGTAAAGACGTTGTGCGCCACCCTTTAGTTGCACGTATCGTAGACGCCTATGAGCAAGCCGAACAATCAACCCCTTAAGCTTGCGCTAGCCGTTCAGTACGGCGCAGCAGCACCGCTTTTACCGCGCTGGCGTATTCGGCGTTGGGTGCAACGCGCGCTGACTGCCGCGCAACAGGATCGGACATTCGCGTTCTCTGCTTTTGCGATCGTTGTGAGGATAGAAGGTCTAGCCCATGCGCGAACGCTGAATGCGCAATATCGCGGCAAAGATTACGCAACCAATGTTTTAACGTTTGAGTACGGTATCGCGCCCGATGGCAGTGCATCAGCCGACATCGTGCTTTGCTTGCCGATTATTAAGCAAGAAGCTCGTGCCCAACGTAAAGACTTTCTTTGTCATGCAGCGCACCTCACGATCCACGGAACGCTGCATGCGCTCGGTTATGACCACTTGCGCGTTCGCGATACGCAAAAAATGGAAACACTTGAAATCAAAACTCTCGCCGAAATGGGAATTAGCGACCCTTATTACCTTAGGTAATGCCAGTACTTACCCCTGATTCGTTTCCAGCGCGCAACCAAGCAACGACTTTCAGGTTATCCTAAGCGTCCCGTCACTCTGTCCCCGGACAATGTCAGATCCTTATCCTGCTGCTGAAGCGCCCAGCCCTTCTGCCAAGTCAAACCGACCCCGCCTGCTAGATCGCCTGCTTTCCTTAATGCGCCGCGAGCCCGAAGATCGGGAAGGCATCGTGACGGTTCTCGACGCCGCACGCGAACGCAACCTCATCGATGCCGATGCCTACTCCATGCTGAAGGGCACCTTGGCTGTTGCCGAGCAAACCGCCATGGACGTCATGGTGCCGCGAGGCAGAATGGACATGCTCGACGTCGAGGAGCCCGTCTCTGCGCTCATGCCTGAAATCATTGAGACCGCGCACTCTAGATTCCCCGTGTTTGAAGGCAGTCGCGACAACATCATCGGTATTGTGATGACCAAAGACTTGCTGCGTCTGATGGTCACTCCCGAGCTCTCCCTCAAAGACTTTGTGCGTCCTGCGATCTTTATTCCCGAAACAAAACGTTTAAACGTTCTTTTGCAAGAATTCAGGCGCAACCGAAATCATTTGGCGATTGTGATTGATGAGCATGGCGGCATCACGGGTTTAGTCACGCTTGAGGATGTTCTAGAGCAAATCGTTGGCTCGATTGAAGACGAGTACGATGTCGATGGTGAAAAGACTATTTTTTCCGATGGCATACGCGCTTGGCGTATTCTCGCGACAACAGAAATAGAAACGGTCAATACCGCACTGAACGCCGATCTTCCTGTGGGTGAATACGATACCGTCGGAGGATGGCTGGCGCACGCACTCGGAAGAATTCCAAAACGTGGCGATATTCAACAGCACGGCGATTTGCGATTTGAAGTCATGCGTGCAGATACACGACGCGCGCTTTGGCTGCGCGTCAAACAACGTGCTGGAACAGAATCCAGCCGGATGACGCAAGCATCGTGATGCAGTGTTGGCTCAAATGGCGCCTAGCCTTTGGGCTACTCGCTGCAGGTGCATTGCAATCCCTCACCTATGCAGCTGACCCGCTTCCTGGTTGGTCCTTAAGTCTGGTTCAGTTAATCACCATGGCGATACTGGTCGGCTGCATATGGCGTGCGCCGTACCCTTTATTCGCCGCGCGTCGCGCCTGGCTCTTTGGCCTTGCACATTTTGCGATAGGTCTTTACTGGCTCACCATCAGCATGCATGTCTATGGCTTGATGCCCTTGCCTATCGCGATTGCGGCGTTGCTCGCACTGAGCGGTTACCTCTCGCTCTTTATCGCTCTGGCCGCTTGGCTGACGCACCGCTTTAGCCTGGACCCGACCCGCGCACCACACACGATCGGACAACCTATTCGGGCGGCACTCGTTTGGGCCGCGGCATGGACACTAAGCGAGTGGCTGCGCGCAACCCTGTTTACAGGCTTTCCCTGGTTAAGTAGTGGCTACGCGCACGTAGACAGCTGGTTTGCACCCTGGGCAAGCATCTTGGGTGTGTACGGCGTGTCTTTCCTAACGGCTTTTGCCGCTGCAGCGATCGCAGGTCTGGTGATGGCGAATCCGCAAAGACGCGGCGCGGCTCAGACGCAGCATGCGGTGGCAGGGGTCATCGCACTCCTGATCAGTTTGATCGGCTGGGGTCTTGGTCAAATCGATTGGACTCGCCCTGCTGGTGCGCCCATCGCCTTGCGCTTAGTGCAAGGCAACGTCGAACAAGGCCTTAAATTTACGCCGTCTCATTTACAAGACGTGATCGCTCAGCATCTTAGGCTCGCTCAAACGCCGACGCCTGAGGGTAGTCCCGCACCTGCCGCTATTCTTTTGCCCGAGACGGTGCTGGCCGTGTTTCAGCATCAACTCGCCCCTTCGGTCTGGCAAGCATGGATCGATATCGCCAACAAACAATCCGCGACTTTGCTGATGGGCAGTGCGCTATTCAACCCGGCGGATCACAGCTATACCAACAGCGTGCTCGGGATCACCGCAGACAGCACGATTGAACAAATTCAACGGGCCTCAACTGGCTTACGCTATGACAAGCACCACCTCGTTCCCTTCGGTGAGTTCATTCCTTTCGGCTTTCGCTGGTTCGTCGACTTAATGTCGATTCCGATGGGCGACTTCCATCGAGGCGCCAACCCTCAGCCTCCGTTTGTAATTAAAGATCAGCGCATTGCTGCGAATATTTGCTATGAGGATATCTTTGGTCAAGAACTAGCACGCACGATTCAGAACACAACCGACACCTCTTCGCTTGCGAGCGGGGCAACGATTCTGGCTAACTTCAGCAACCTTGGTTGGTTTGGGAACTCGTGGGCGCTGCGTCAGCATTGGCAAATGGCACGCATGCGCTCGATCGAGACCTCCCGCCCGATGGTGCGTGCAACGAACACCGGCACCACCGGCGCAATCAACCAACAGGGCCAAGTGATCGCAGCCTTACCCGCCCATCGTGCAGGCGTGATCGATGTCACTATCCAGGGCCAACAGGGAATGACTGTCTTCGCACGCGCTGGTGACTGGACGATCTTGTTGTGTTCAATCCTCGTCCTTGGTAGTGCCGCCGTGATGCGGTCGCGTCGCCCCCCACGCTCACGCGAAGACGTATGAGCGCTGTGCATGTAGAAGTCCTTGACCGTATGCTTAGCATTGACGCCAAGCTCTGGGATGCACTAGTGCAGCAAGCGGGTGGCTCCGTCTTAAGCAGCCATGCCTTTTTAAGCGCTTTCGAAGAGTCAGAAAGCGTGTCTATCGAGACGGGCTGGCAGGCAAAACATCTTATTTTGCGTAACGAGATGGGCGAACTCATCGCCGCGATGCCTCTCTACGCAAAAAGCCACTCCTATGGCGAGTTTGTCTTTGACTGGGCTTGGGCAGAAGCTTACGAACGCCACGGCTTGAAGTACTACCCAAAGTGGCTCTGCGCGATTCCCTTTACGCCCGTACCTGGCGCACGGCTGCTCTGCGCCCCCGAGCATCGAACCTTGGCCGCTCAAGCGATCGTGCAATGGGCCAGGCAGAGCAAGCTGTCTTCCCTGCATGTGCTCTACACCTCTGCAGCAGACCAAGACGCGCTTTGCGCGGCTGGATGCATGCCTCGTACCCATACTCAGTTTCATTGGTCAAATAAGGGCTGGCCACACTTCGACGACTTCCTGGCTAGTCTGACCCAGAGCAAACGTAAAAAAATTAGGGCCGAGCGTCGCAAAGTAAAGGAAGCTGGAATCACCACACGCGTGTTAACCGGTGCAGCGATCAAGCCATCGGACTGGGATTTTTTCTACCAGTGTTACGCAAACACCTATGCGCAACGGGGCAATCCCCCCTACCTCACACCTGCGTTTTTTTCTAAGATTGGGCAGACACTCTCCAGCTATTGTGTGTTGGCACTCGCTTATCGGGATGATCAGCCGATCGCGGCATCACTACTCTGGCTCGATACCGTTGACGGGCAACGTAAGCTCTATGGGCGTTACTGGGGTGCGCTCGAGCATATTGACTGCCTGCACTTTGAATTGGCGTATTACACCCCGCTTGAATGGGCACTTTCCCACGACATCGCGGTGATCGAAGGAGGCGCCCAGGGGGCACACAAACTTGCGCGCGGCTTCGAGCCTGTGCAGACGCAGTCGGCCCATTGGCTGGCGCACCCAGGATTTGCCGATGCCGTTGAAAAATTCCTTGAACAAGAGCGCGCAGGGGTTAGCCAGTACCTAGGCGCCCTAAAATCGCCTTTCCGAGACGAAATCGGCGACTGATCAAGGCGTTACGAGCGGGTCGGGACTTGCGTTAGAGGCAAAATTTGTGCATAATCCCGTTTCTTCGCTATCGACACACTGCCGGCTGTATGCCGAGTGCCAAAATCGAAGTCAGTCCCTCCAAAGCGCTTTCAGTTCGGTTCTTTAGTGGTCTGTGCTGAAATTTTTGGGGGTATAGCTCAGCTGGGAGAGCGCTTGCATGGCATGCAAGAGGTCAGCGGTTCGATCCCGCTTACCTCCACCAGTTAAAGCGAAGATGCATTAGTCCTGTCCCCTTCGTCTAGAGGCCTAGGACATCACCCTTTCACGGTGAGTACAGGGGTTCGAATCCCCTAGGGGACGCCAGTTTTCTGGTTTATTTAGTTCGTCTAGTAACCGCTGCGGAGCGGTAGTTCAGTTGGTTAGAATACCGGCCTGTCACGCCGGGGGTCGCGGGTTCGAGTCCCGTCCGCTCCGCCATGAAGTCAATGAATATGCGCCTCTCGGGGCGTTTTTTATTTATACATACCCAAAAGCATACCCAAGAATGTTCGCTTGATTCAAGTCAAATGGGATTCAACACGACTGCTGGTTGCTTGCAGCACACGAACCGGTCGCGCTTAGCCGCACTTGTTTGGTCCCAGTGACACCCCACCCCTTGTCGATTTCAGCCAACCGCCACCTCACCATACTCCCGCCCCCGTAAATCGACGGCTTCGTTGTGCAGACCTATGCACTGTATTTTGCTCAAACGATGCTGTTCGGGCATTAAAAAGCCACCCGAAGGTGGCTAGTACCCGAGTGGGTATGGGTTTGCTGTCAGCCGCAATTTCGACCTGCGGCAATTTCCCCCCCGCAATTCACCACCACCCATGAAGCTCCCCCCTGCGCACCACCGACAGCCAGCTCCAATGCATCGTCAGAAACATCCAGTCCAACAACTTCTTCAAGTTCAATGTTCATCGCAGACTCCAAGGTTGAATACCCACACCCGAGTGGGTATGGGTTTGCTGTTAGCAATAGCTACCTAACAGCAGATAAGCATTTTGAAAATGCCTCCAGTTTATAAATCGGCTATTTGACTGGGGTCAACAAACAATTGCACGATTTGTAAGCTTTTGCGAGTATCGGCTAAGCCTGCTGGCTAGCTCGTAAAAGCTAGATGCCTTGGTGATCATCTGACCTGCCCTGGGATTACGGAGAATGGAAACGCCGTTCAGCAATCGGTCTTTATCGAGCTCGGATATATCATAGTATACTAAATGTCATTATTAAATCTCCCGCTTAAAAAGCTTTTGGTGAGCACAGTGAATAAAAAAATATTTTTAACCCTGCCATTTTTCGCGACAGCATGCGGCGGTAAGAGCGAAGTGTCGACTTCGTGCCTTCAACAGATGTTTAACAAATCCAGGATTACGCTAGGCTTATCTCTTATACCGATTGTTTTATTGGCGGCCTGTGGTGATGGAGATAGCACTTCATCTAGCTCCCCAACATTAAATTTAAATGCGGCCTATTCGAGCTACGTCAAAGCAGGAAGCTCAGTAACGGGTGATATTAGTGGCTACTGCCAAGGCACTAGAGTATGGACTTTGAGTCCTACGTACTCAGGAACAACTCTCGACGGTAAACCGGCAATAATTTCAAACGATACCGAGTCCGATGTACTAGCTGCGAACTCTAGTAAATTTTGTACAAATTTTTATAGTAGCAATATGGGTGGTAAGGTTTATAAAATTTATTATGATCCCACGACTTTAGTCCCTATCACTAACGGCAGTAATCCACCTGGCACTGTCTACTCAAACCAAGTTCCCTTGCCAACTTCAGTTACTGCTGGGTCATCAGGCAACTGGTTTACTACTCTCACTTACGAAAACTCGGTACCTGCCATCGAAGGTGTCTTGACTTGGTCAGTTACTGCAGATACGCCTACTACCCTGTTGTTTACTACGCTCGACACCGCATATACGGTTGCAGGTAAATTATTGCTCTATAAAAGTTATACAACCTACCGCATAAATGCCGATAACACCCTAACCGATTTGCGTAAAAATATACAGGTAACCACAATAGCGACAGGTGGGCAGGGGGATCAGAATATTTATGAAGTCTATCGACAGCCGTGACGTGGGGTTAAAGCGAGTCATCTGATGATGATAAAAAATTACGCTTTTCTCAACACTGAATCGCTACTAGTTTTGCGAACTTTGGCCATACCCCCTGTAAAACCCTAATAACCAACCCGCAAACGAGCGGTGGATTGTTGATTTGCCGTCCAAAAAAGAGTCACCTAGTGGTAACCTCACACTTGCAAACGATGCGTGCACAATGACGCGCGCCACATTCTTTCTTTACATGGTGGACGACAATGCTACTCAAAAAACTACTCATTACGGCTTTGACCGGTGTAGCCTGCCTCGTCGCAGGCGGTGTGCACGCGCAGGGCGACTACCCCAACAAACCCGTCAAAATCATTGTGCCTTTCCCTCCTGGACAAGCGACTGACATCGTTGCGCGCTTATTGGCAGACGGTCTGACAAAAGTTTGGGGCCAACAAGTCATCGTTGACAACCGCGCAAGCACCATCGCCGGTATGCTCGCCGGCAAAACTGCGCCAAATGATGGCTATACGTTGACGTTTGGTACAAGCGGTTCGATAGGGGTCAACCCAAGTCTGTATCCAAAGTTGCCCTACGATCCACAAAAAGACTTTGTAATGGTTAACGGTGTGTTTATTGTGCCCTTAATGATCATTGCACACCCCTCGTCGCCCTTTAACACGCTAGGCGAATTAATTGCTGGCGCAAAGAAGAACCCCGGTGCGCTAAACGTCGGTTATGCAGGTATCGGCACATCACAACACCTGACAGGCGAGCTTTTCAAGAGTACGGCTGGTATTGACTTTACCGGGGTGCCTTACAAGGGCAGCGGTCCTGCCATGACAGACCTGCTCGGTGGGCAAATTACGCTGTCCGTCGATAGCCTAGCCTCTGCCTTGCCACAGATTAAAGCCGGAAAAATCAAAGCGATTGCGATGACGAGCGAAAAACGCGTCCCGCAATTACCTGATGTTCCTACCGTTGCCGAGCTTGGCTTTCCTGGATTTGAGGGCAGCGGCTGGGGCGGTTTGATTGCACCGACAGGCACCCCACCCGCGATTGTGGAAAAGATTAGTGCCGATGTGCGCAAGCTCGTCAATGACCCTGACTTCCAGAAACGCATCATCGATCGCGGTGCAATTCCTGACCCGCGTGATGCAAAAGAATGGACAAAATTTGTCAATGCTGAAATCGTGAAGTGGGCCGGTGTGATTAAAAAGGCCAACATTAAGGTCGACTAAATAGATGAACACTCAGCGCACAACGTACTGCCTGCGCCCGCTTTGGACGACGGCTTGGGCGTTCGCTGCGCTGACACTCACTGCACTTTCTTATGCTTACGCTCCGCTCAATACCGACGATGCAGGGACGGTTGGGCATAAGACGAATCAAATCGAACTGTATGGCAGCTTTGCAAAAGAGTACGGTGCAGCTAGCGAGCAAACCGATCCAACGAGCGCAACCGTAGATTATGAGAGTGGAGCTGCGGTGCGAGCAGCGCCTTTTACTTATACGCGAGGCATCACCGATGAGCTTGACGCATTTATCGGTGCAACGTACTACGGCAGCCCCAAAGGCAGTTTCTCGTCTGTCACCAATTACTCTTTCGGTTTGAAATGGCGGTTTTACGGCGACGGGGAAACGGGATTAAATCTCGCGCTTAAGCCACAAGTGATTCTTCCCGCGACAAACGCACAGCAAAACTACGGCGTAGGGAACGCCGCGCTTAACTATGGCGTGATTGCGATTGCTTCGTATTTTTGGGAAGAGGCGGAGTTACACGCGAACCTTGCGTACCTGCGCGCTCCTTACAATACAAGTCAGTCAGTCGGTTTCAGTAATGATCCTAACCGAACCAATCTCTATTCCGTTTCTATCGCACCGGTATGGCGTGTGACGCCTCAGTTCAAGCTGGCGTTAGACGCGGGCATCAACACGAATCCCGTCGTAGCAGATCAATCTTTGATTAATTACGGCATGGTTGCGGCGATTTATTCGCCTGCCAAAACGCTCGATCTCGGTTTGTCATTTCAGCGCTACGCCGCTAATTTCGGTAGCGTATTCTCTGGCTCTGGCGCGCATACGAATCGTATTCAAGCTGGCGTCACATGGCGCTTTGACTAACAAAATCATTCATCATTTTTCGGATCAATAAAAAATGCCACATCGAGCTTACTCGTGTGGCATTTTTTTACAACCTAACTAATTAGATTGCTTTGACCATTGAGGCAGCGTCGCTGACTTCGTACTTGCCAGCAGCTTCGATATGCAGAACCTTGACGACACCGTCAACAATGTACGCTGCATAACGTTGTGAACGAACACCCATGCCACGTGCAGTCAGATCAAGCTCAAGGCCAAGCGCTTTTGTCCACTGCGCAGCACCGTCACCCATCATGCGAACCTTCGCGCCAACCTTTTGCTCGCGACCCCAAGCGCCCATGACGAACGCATCATTGACCGCCACGCACCATACCTCGTCAACGCCTTTCGCTTTAATCGCAGCGGCGTGCTCGACATAGCTTGGTACATGTTTAGCCGAGCAAGTCGGGGTAAAGGCACCGGGCAACGCAAACATCAAAATCTTTTTGCCCTTAACTAAATCAGCAACCTGAAAATTGTTGGGGCCAACTGTGCAACCCGCCGTTTCAACTTCAATGAACTCTGTGAGCGTGGCATCGGGCACTCGATCGCCGACTTTAATTGTCATGTGATTTCTCCTCGGGCATCACGGGCAGCGACGGCTGCCACACTTGAACCCAGCGTGAGCGCTATCATAAGCCAGTCGGGCGCAAAATGAGGGCGCACGCGCTTGCTCATTCCCACATAAACAAAGGGGTTTTTTGCGGCAACGAGCTACTTCGCAGGCTTAGGATCGTCTGTCATGCGACACACCAAGACTGGCATTTGACGACTGCGCGGATAAAGGTGAGCCGTCCGTAGGAATCAACATAAATCAACCGTTTCCGGTCGCAGCCCGATACAGCACCGTACAGCGGGTACCTGAACGACAGTAAGCCAGCACGGGTGCAGGCATGGTTTGCAGAAGCTCAGCAAAGCGCACCACATCATCCTGTGTCATTGCACCACTGACAACGGGTTGGTACTCCACCCGCAGTCCTGCTTCGCGCGCGGCCATGGATACCTGCTCGGCCGTCGGTTGATCAGGTCCCGCCTCGTAGTCGGGTCGGTTAATGATGACGCTTTTAAAGCCCGCAGCAGCCACGGCTGCCATATCAGACGGCTGCAACTGCGGCGCTACCGCAAAATCAGGGGTAAGGGAATTAATAGGCGTCGACACGAAGCGGCTCCGAGTAAATAGGCTAGATAGATCCGGCGTTAAAAATCAGCGTTATACATAATGCATGTCGCATAGTCGCTAGTATACGCAGCGAAAACCGATATAGACGACGTAGACATCGATCGGCTTGTACTGCATCCCCTCGACCCGCATCTGCGAGGGGCCATACCACCACGAACCACCACCTGTCAGGCGCGTGTCCCCTTGTGCGTCAGCCAGCCATTCCCAAGCATTCGCTCCCATGTCAAACAGCCCATTGACTCCCCTGCGGGTTTTACCAACTGGCGCATGGCGCTCCCAGCCGTCGGCAGCTCCCTGGGTGTTTGCGCCCTCAGGTGAATCCCCTGTTGGGTAGGGGTAGGTTTTCCCTCGCACATAGGGTGCAGGCGGCTGCGTCCGCTGTTCGGTGTAGGCCGCACGCGTCCACTCTGCCTTATTGGGTAGACGTCCTCCGGCATCCTGACAAAAAGCTTGTGCCTCGGCCCACTTAATGTGCACAGCGGGTTCGTCAGGGGCACCAGGCTTACCAAAAGGCGCACGCCAGTTCCAACCTTGGCGCTTTTGCCAGCCCATCACATACTCGAAGCCACCACCGCTACGCTCCGCTTCGGTGACAACCCCTTTGCGGGCTGCATATTCAGCAAAACGCCCAATACTCACTTCCGTTTCGTCAATGTTGTAGTCACCCATCTCTACCCGGGCAGCTGCCTGCTGTGCCGCGACAAACGGACTCGTCAAGCAAGCGGCGATAGCACCCGTAACGCACAAAAACCGCTTTAATTGAATAGATTTCATCGTAGATAACAGATAAGTTGGTGGGCGCTCGAAATTGAGCGATACTTTGCGCAGCCTATCGCGACATAGTTAGAAATATATCTTAAACCGCCTCGGAGACAAACATGATTTTAGTTGGCCGCAATGCATCCCCTTTTGTACGACGTGTTGGGGTCGTCCTGCAAACTCTCGGAGTCCCTTATGAGCATAAGGTTTTGTCGACCGCCAAGGATGCTGAAGCAATCAAACGCTACAACCCGATCGCAAAAGTACCGGTACTGGTTCTTAAGGATGGCGAGCACTTGATCGAAAGCGCTGCGATTATCGAAGCGATTCTGGAAATGACTCCCAATCAAAAGCTGTTGGCCTTAAACGGTGCAGCACGTCGCCAGACGCTGCAGCATTGCGCCATCATGACGAGCGGCCTAGATAAATCTATTCAAATTATCTATGAACCTCTCAAGCGACCTGCAGAAAAAGTCCACGAGCCTTACCTTGATGGTCTGCGCACACAAGTGCGTGCCAGCCTTGAGATCCTCGAAGGTCTGGCAGCCAAAGGCACCTTCCCTGGCGGCGCCCAGGCCAATCTAGCCGACATCACTGTCGCAGTCGGTTGGTTCTTTCTTAATAAAGCCATGCCTAAATTGGCAGCACCTGAGCAGTTTCCTAACCTGGCAGCGCTATCCGCGCGCTGCGAAGCCTTACCCGCGTTTAAAGCGTGTCAACTAGAAGGATAGCAATACGCCGCCTCGTGCACCAGCCATGACAAGTAAAACATTCCATGGCTGGTGGATGGTGGCAGGCTGCATGGCGGTTGCCATGGTCGCCTGGTCGTTCGCTTTGTACGGCCCGAGCGTTTACCTCCACACCATTAGCCAGACGCATCATTGGTCTATCGGATTAGTCTCGTCCGCGCTGACACTTTCCTTTTTAGTGAACGCGTCTGTTTTGAGTTTCGTGGGTAGTGCAATCGCCAAGCACGGACCTCGACTGGTGATGGCGCTCGGCGCAGCGGTAATGGCCGCAGGCTTTGTCGCGATGAGTCAGATCTCAGAGATCTGGCATGTTTACGCGTCCTTTGCTCTGATGGGTCTTGGTTGGTCTTGTTTGTCTACCACTGCGATCACCTCCTCACTCGCGCCTTGGTTCGAACGACACCAAGGACGTGCGGTTTCCACCGCTATGCTCGGTGCAAGTATTGGTGGCATGGTGGGTGTCCCCATCCTGCTCGCCTTAATCGCCTGGTTAGGCTTCAACAAGGCAATGATCATAGTTGCCCTAATATTGTTGAGCACCGTATGGTCAGTCAGTTTTTTTATCTTACGCCATCGCCCGCAGGATCTCGGTTTGTATCCGGATGGGGAAGCCCCTGTTTCGCAAGCAAATAAGCCTCTGGCCAAAGTTTGGTCACGGGCTGAAGCACTTCGCACACTCGCACTACGCAGCATCGCCCTCACCTTCGGCTTAGCGCTCATGGTGCAGATTGGCTTCCTCACGCACCAAGTGTCACTACTACTGCCGGCACTTGGCCAAGCTGCCACCGCAGGTTGTGTCGCTGCCGCAGCAATGCTCGCCTTCGCCGGACGAATACTCTTAGCCAAATTTTCTGATCGTTTAGATGTCAGGCAAATCGCTTTTGCAGTCTTACTCACCGCTGGTGCGAGCCTTGGCTTGGGATTCCTCTTCCCAGATCAAGTCTGGGCGCTCGTCGTATGCGTACTCGGCTATGGCTTCACGGCAGGCAATATCACGACACTCCCCCCGGTGATCGTCAGACGCGAATTCGGCGCGGCATCCTTTGGGGCCATCTTCGGAATCGCCGCAACGCTGATGCAGCTCATGTCCGCGATGGGTCCTGCATTTTTTGGACTGCTATACGACCTGAGTGGCGGCTACCGCTTGCCTCTGGGTCTCGCAGCTTTACTCAATGTTTTTGCAGCAGCGATCATCTTGCTCGGTGGCACATCGAAGAATAAGCACTAAGCGCGTCGTTCATACCAGGGCTTGGTCTGATTGACCACCCTGACAACGACCAGCATCAGCGGCACTTCAATCAGCACCCCAACAACGGTTGCAAGGGCCGCACCCGACTGAAAGCCAAATAAACTAATCGCTGCCGCAACGGCTAACTCAAAAAAATTAGAGGCACCAATCAGTGCCGAAGGGCATGCGACATTGTGCTTTTCGCCGAGGCGTCGATTCAGCCAGTACGCCAAGCTCGCATTCAAGACTACCTGAAGCAGTATCGGCACTGCGAGCAAGGCAATGATTAAGGGCTGATCAATAATCGCCTTGCCCTGGAAGGCGAACAACAACACAAGTGTTGCGAGTAAGGCAACAACAGACCACTTCCCTAGCGCCGCGATCGTTCGCTCAAACACGGCGTCGCTCTGCGCAAGCAGGCGTCTACGCCAGAGCTGGGCCAACACAACAGGCAGCACAATATAAAGAACGACAGAGATGATCAGGGTGTCCCAGGGAACGGTGATGGCCGACATCCCCAGTAACAAAGCAACCAGCGGTGCAAACGCAAACACCATGATCGCATCGTTCAGTGCCACCTGAGACAAGGTAAATATCGGATCGCCATTCGTCAGCCGACTCCAGACAAACACCATGGCCGTGCAAGGTGCGGCCGCCAACAAAATAAGACCCGCAATGTAGCTATCGATCTGGTCCTCAGGTAGCCACGGCGCAAAGGCATGCCGAATAAAGAGCCAGGCCAGCAACGCCATTGAGAAGGGCTTCACCATCCAATTGATAAACAGCGTGACACCGATACCGCGCGCGTGCTGTCGAACTTGGCCAAGGGCCGCGAAATCAATTTTGATGAGCATGGGAATGATCATGACCCAGATCAATAGCCCCACTGGCAGATTGACTTGAGCGACCTCTAGCGCGGCAATCGTCTGAAACAGCTCAGGTGCTAATTGCCCCAAGGCAATACCTACGACGATACAAATAAACACCCATAGGGTGAGGTATCGTTCAAAGACATTCATACGAAACCTTTTTATGCGCGAGTGGTCGGTAAAAATAAAGTGACCAACCAGCATAGCACCAGCATGACTGCTGAGCCAATCAGTGCGGCCAAGAGACCACCCCACTGATACAGTACGCCCGACAGCAATGTGCCGATTAAACGTCCCATCGCATTGGCTGCGTAGTAAAAACCCACATCCTCCGCGGCTTTTTCCGATCCGGCGTAAGCCAAGATCAAGTAAGAGTGCACCGAAGAGTTCACCGCAAAGGCAAAACCAAACACGCCAAGCCCAATGACAACGACCCACGTCAACTGCGGCACGCTAAATGTCACCGCGAGCGCCAACGCAATCGGCACGAGCGCGAGTAAGCCTGACCATAGCCTTGCCGCGGGCACCTCGGTGGATAGGCCGTCTGAACTACGCTTCACGAGAGAGGGCGCGATGGCCTGCACCAAGCCATACCCGATGGTCCAAAGGGCCAGAAAGCCGCCCACCATCGTAAACGTCCACCCCGAGGCATAGAGAAAGACAGGCACCCCGACCACGAACCATACGTCACGTGCACCAAACAAGACAACACGCGCAGCTGCCAATAAGTTAATCGCACGATTTTTCGCAAAGAGTTCACGCGCTGACTTTGATGCGCGACTCTTACCCATCATGGGCGGCAAGGATGCCAAGACCGCCACGAGCACCACGGCAAGAAGCGCCGCCATTGCCCACAGCGCTCCACGAAAACCAAGCAGATCCAGCAACAGCCCACCCAGAAAGAACCCAACGCCTTTCATCGCGTTCTTGCTTCCGGTAAACCAGGCCACCCACTTGAACAACTGGCCGGATGCCTCACCCGCGGTAATTTTGATCGCTGACTTACTGGCTGTCTTGGTGAGGTCCTTCGCAACCCCGCAAACCCCTTGCGCCAGCACGACCCACGCCACCGACAAACCAGCGGCCCAGTCGGGTGACAACATCGACAGCAGCAAGAACCCGATGATTTGTGTTGCCAGACCGACACTCAACATGCGGGTGATGCCAAAGCGTGCAGCCAGCCAACCCCCGATGAGGTTCGCCAATACGCCAGCAGCCTCATACAACAAAAACAGAAAAGCGAGCGTAAAGGGCGAATAACCCAAGCGATAGAAGTGCAGCAGTACCAGCATGCGCAACGCGCCATCCGTGAGCGTAAAGCCCCAATAGGCCGCGGTCACAATCCCATAGTTACGCGCACCCGATGACGACATGCCTACAGGCCTTTGCTATCAAGAATGCAGGCTAAATCAACCATCCGGCAGGCATAGCCCATCTCGTTGTCATACCAAGCGTAGATCTTCAATAACGTGCCATCGGTCACCATGGTCGACAAGGCATCCACAATTGAACTGCGCGTGTCACGTGCGTAGTCCGCACTCACCAGAGGGCGGGTCTCAAAACCCAAAATGCCAGCCAAGGGCCCAGCCGCCGCCGTTGCGAACAAGGCATTGACCTCTTCTGCCGTAGTCTCGCGCTTAAGTTCAAAGACACAGTCTGTCAACGAAGCGTTCAAGACTGGCGCACGCACGGCGTGTCCGTTTAGCTTTCCTTTGAGCTCGGGGTAAATCAACGCGATGGCTGTCGCGCTCCCTGTTGTCGTCGGCGCCAGACTCAACATCGCACTGCGAGCGCGACGCAAATCCTTATGCGGCGCGTCAACGACTTGATTCGTGTTCGTAGGATCATGAATCGTGGTGATCTGTCCGTGACGAATACCGATCGACTCATGAATCACTTTGACCACGGGCGCGAGACAATTGGTCGTGCACGATGCAGCCGTCACAATTTTGTATTGTGCGGGATCATACAAATGATCGTTCACACCCACCACAATATTCAAGACATTACCGACCTTGACGGGCGCCGCAACGATGACACGCTTTGCCCCACGCTCGAGGTGTCCTTGAATCGTTTCGGGCGTTAAAAACTTTCCCGTACATTCCAGCACCACATCGACACCATAATCACCCCAAGGGATTTCAGCAGACGTCGCGTAGGAAGAAAATCCAAGTGTCTTATCGTTGATTCGAATCGTTTGTGCATCGTCGGCTTGTATGTCAGCCCGCCAGCGGCCTTGCACGCTGTCGAACTCAAGCAGGTGCGCCGTCGCCGCAGCACCGCCCTTGATTTCATTCAAATGCACCACATCAAGTCGATTGCCTGATCGGGGATCATCCCCCTGTCTATCCGCAGCGCCGAGGGCCGAGCGCAGCGCGAGCCGACCGATACGCCCTAGACCATTAATTCCGACTTTCATACTTATTCTCCCACCTGTCGATTACTTATAAAAGTCAGGCACAATTCTCCAACGGTCTACGTTATCAATAATCTATGACGATTGTGTGACAATACCTGGTCTTAGTCCTAGATTCAGAGGCCATTGATGGCAACGCATAACGACCAAACCGACCGACTTAATGAATTAGAAATGAAAATCGTTCTTGCTGACGACATGCTTGATCAACTGAACCAGACGATATTCAGGCAGCAACAGCAGATTGATGCACTGGCCCAGGAAGTTCGCAATCTACGCCAGCAGCTTCCACAAGAGCGCAATAGTTCCGGGGCGACGCACCTAGACGAGCTTCCCCCACACTACTAGTTCACCTTGGCAGGTTTAGCCATCACGCTGACGAACAGCTCTGAGTCTAGCCAAGCCGCAAGCCAAGCCTGCAATGCCGGAAAACTTGAAGTACGAAACCATTGCGCATTTACGCCTGCGAACTGCCGCACAAAGGGAAAAATTGCCACATCACTTAGGCACGGAGTCTGTCCGCCAAGGTATGGGCCCTGCGCCAACCGCCCCTCAAGATCGTTGAGTAAAACTGCCTCTGCTTGCTGGCGGTAATGCGTGGACGAAAAGTCTGGATAGCGCTCCGCATATTTATAGCGATCGAGCCAATATTTAAAGTCCGTGTCATTACGCCGAATCAAAGCAAGTTGATCTGCATCATCAGCGCATTGCAGCCACTGCTGGGGGTCGTTTTGCAATAGAGCCCAACGCATGATATCGAGACTTTGATCAATCACCTGACCGTCCGTGCACTGCAGCACGGGCACAGTGCCTTTAGGTGATATGTCCAGCATCGCTTGCGGCTTGTCACGCAAGCTGATTTCAATCTGCTCGACCTCGATGCCAGCGATACACAGCGCCATTCGTGCACGCATGGCATACGGACAACGCCGATAAGAATAGAGAATTGCTTTAGACATCTAAACGATAGGCCTTCGCTGCAGTAGCAAGAAACAGGCCTTTAACCAACTAATAATATTTTTCATAAGAATCTTGTCTCTTCCAACCACCTTGACTCAGCTACATTTTCAGGATCATGGCTTTGATTTGATCAAGTGTGACATAGCCCTTGTTGTCAACATCGATTTTGCTGAACGAAGAGGCAATACGCGGCATGCCGGCCTTGGCTTCTTCTAGTGTTAACTTGCCGTCAGCATTTTTATCCGCTGCAGCAAAACGCTCTTCCGCTTGCTTGATTTCGCTGGCCTGGGTGGCCGTCATTGTCTGCGCAACGCAAACCGCGCTCAATGAAATACCCATCAGGGCGACGAGGCTAGCTATGGTAAGGCGAGTATTCACGAATAACTCCAAATAATAGGTTTAGGGAATTTGACTTTAGCACTAGTTAATAAGCCGTCGCCGTACTACTCCTCGCCAAACCTACACTCAAGTTTATTGAGCCATAGATGCGGGTATATTAGGCAACGAGGCAAACACACGTCAAACCCTCTTTATCAATTCACACTGGGCGACTGAGCACAATGAAAATCACAAAAATTGAACCTTTGCATATCGGGCAATTCATGTTCGCCCGAATCAGCACCGACGCGGGCATTACGGGATTCGGTGAAGCCGGCACTTGGGGGCATATCGAGGCTGCCGGTATCTGCATCAAGCGCTTTGCAGAATACCTTGAAGGCAAAGACCCCTTCCCAATTGAGCACCACTGGAACGTCATGCATCGTTTTAGTTACTTTCAGGGCATGGCAGAAAACGCAGCGATATCCGCGATTGATATGGCCTTATGGGATATCAAGGGCAAAGCGCTTGGCGTGCCGATCTTCGAATTGCTGGGCGGCGCGGCACGGACCAAAGCGCGCATTTACGGACATATTTATGAAAACACGATCGAGAAAATGTTGGTCGAATGTGAAGTAAAGATGAACGCAGGCTTTACGGCCTTCGGTCACCTCAATCCCTTTCTTGATGAAGGCAACGACAAGGTCTACTTTAAGACTCACATCAAGAAGATGCGTGATGCGATTGAGAACACCGAGCGCATGCGCGCCGTTGTCGGTGATCGCGTCGATCTCCTAATCGAAATTCATCGACGCTTGACGCCAGCAGAAGCGATTGTCTTCGCGCGAGGCATTGAGCATACGCATCCCATGTTCATCGAAGATCCCATTCGTCCAGAAAGCAACGACGCCATGGCACGAGTCGCTGAGAAAATTAACATCCCCATTGCAACGGGCGAACGCTTTTCAACAATCTATGAATTCCAAGCGCTCATGGCGCGTGGCGGTGTGGAGTATGCACGCGTCGATCTGTGTTTATGCGGAGGTATTACGGGGGCTAAAAAAGTGGCCGCCATCGCCGAAGCGTTTCAAGTGCAAATCGTGCCGCACAATCCGCTCTCACCTATCGGTCTTGCGGCTTGTCTGCAGCTTGCAGCAGCTATTCCAAACTTTGCCATCCAAGAATATGCAACAGGCTTCGAAGCCGGCACCTTCGAATCGCGTCCTGAGCATCTTGGTAGCAACATCGTCGATAAGGTTCCCCTGCCGAAAGATGGCTTTGTCGATATTCCTACCGGCCCTGGCTTGGGGATGAATCTGTTACCTGACGCACAGAAAATTCGTCCGCCGCTCTTAAAGCCTATCTCGATGCGCCCACACTTCGATGGGTTTATTGTGGACCAGTGATTCGACTCATCAGTGATTACACAAAGACGAAAAAATACCCGCCATGGCGGGTATTTTCTCATTCGGATTGTCCCTAATTACATTGCCGCGCCGCTTAAAACCTTTGACTTTAATTCCTGATATTCCGCATCGCTAATCGCACCGCTATCAAACAGCGCTTTGGCCTTTTGCAGTTTTTCAAAGATTCCATCTACATTTGGTGACCGGTTATTGTCGGTGTTACCCATGCTGACCACTGTCGCGCCGCTTGCGGCACGGCGTTCTTCTAAATCACGAATCCGATTTTTCTCTTCCCACTCCTGCTCTTTACCCTGAGCAAATGAGTAGATCTCTGATGCCACTGCAGTAGGCACGCCATCAATCACGATGGGACGACCCCCTGCCTTGGTCAGGAACACCAACTTGGATCCAGCGAGCGCTGGGATAGTATTTTCAGAAAGCTGCACATCTCTAAGATCTTTCCATTGGTAGTCTTTCATATTGAAGCCACCGAGAATCGATCGTCGGATTTGAATCAGACGGCTGCTGGTGATCGCGATCAACTCACGTCGCGTAAACAG
>Ga0209550_10000325_pt1 | contig 42890 bp, 39 predicted proteins | sample LauGreSuBDMM15SN_2_FD_187567 | JGI IMG/M metagenome (GOLD analysis project Ga0209550, IMG submission 187567) | Freshwater lake microbial communities from Lake Michigan, USA - Su13.BD.MM15.SN (SPAdes) (version 5) | ecosystem: Environmental > Aquatic > Freshwater > Lake | place: Lake Michigan...
TTATGGTCACAAATGTGTATTTTTGCATAAAATATTTTAGGTTTTCATTTTTGGACATTTTTTTTGTCCATTTTTCAAAACCTAAAAAAACTTTCCCACAGAAAAATCACTAAATTTTTAGATTTTCTTTAAGTACCTTTAATATATATTGTATTGCTTTAAGTACCTTTAATATATATTGTATTGCTTTAAGTACCTTTAATATATATTGTATTTCTTTAAGTACCTTTAATATATATATTAAATTTGTCTTTCTATTTATCAACAATTACAGTTTTAGATATGTTACGAATAATTTTATCCTCTTTTTCAATATCATTATCACCAGATCCACCGCACGACTCTATAATAATCTTATTATATTGATCAGAATAATTCGAAGACGATTTAAGGCAATCTGGATGTGCTTCTTTAAATTTAAGAATTAGCCTATGGTTCTTAAATGCCACTCGTTTTATCGCTTTTCTTATTTTCTTTTTATCATCGTCCTCCTTTTCCCATTTGTTCTCGTCTTTAATATACAGCGTTTCTCTCTTTTTATCAGTGCAATGAATAGGTCTTTGTGTTACATCAAGCGCTTTCAAATTTTTGGTAATAATATTGGTAATACCTTCTACATAACCAAGTTTACCAACATTTACTAAATCAGATAATTGCAACTGAATAGATTCAACAAAATCCATAATATTCATTGCATCTTTGCAGGTCTCGTTTAAAAATACATTAAGATTAAAGGTTTTATTATGAGAATTCGTTGTATTATGATTTGTAGTATTATGTGTTCCATTTTTGATAACTTCCAACATCATATTTTGATTGTCTAACATTATATTTTTAAACTCTGAATTTTCTTTTACAAGTTCGGAATTTTGTTTAATAAGCATTAGAATAACATCTTTATCAAACGATTTATCTAGTATAATATTTTCATCCTTATCAAGTATATTATAATTATGTTGTTTTTTCTCTGTACATTTTTTTTTATGTTTCCATAATCCAGCAGCAGTTTGATATTTTTTATAACAAAACTCACATTCTAAAGTATTGCTAGAAATTTGCTTGAAATTATTTCCATTTATTTCCTTCAAATGTTTTGCAGTCATTAAGTGAACGGATAAGTTACTTTTACGGTCTGTTATGAAGCAACATTTTTCACAACAAAAAAGGTTGCTTGTTTTTTGCTTGTTTTTATTTCCATTTATTTCCATATATAGGAAATAGAAAACAAGTTTAAATTATTTTCAGATAAAATATAAAAAAAATATCGTAACAAAATGAAATATATTTTTAAAGTCGTCACACCATAAATTTCAATTATGGTCACAAATCAGTATTTTGGGCAAAAATATTTTAGGTTTTCATTTTTGGACATTTTTTTTGTCCATTTTTCAAAACCTAAAAAAACTTTCCCACAGAAATTTCACTATTTTTTTAGTATTTCTTTAAGTACCTTTTAATATATATAATATTTTCAGCCAAGAAATTCTAAAATAACTTATGTGGTTTATTTTAGCTTCATTTTTGCAGTCTCGTAATCTAGTTTATCACGTTTATTCTTGTTTATTGAAGATATTTTACCTAGAAGTTTAGGAAATTTTATGCTATTTTTTTTGCTACATTTTGTGGTAGCTTTTATCGTATGTACGCCAACATATGAAGCCAACTCAAAATTAAATATAGTATCAAATATATCTGCATCAGACAAAGAATCCGCAGAATACGACAAATTTTCTAAACGGGTAATGTCCTCTTTACAAGCTAATGTATTATTAATGTAATTTTCTTGAACCATTAATGTATGAATTTCGTGTGACATCCAATAATAACTGAATTTACTATCGATAGATAATTCTTGTGAAAATAATTTTCCTGTTGTATCAAATATATTTAAGTTTTGAATATTTTTACTTGTATCGCTTTTTCTTAAACCAATCTGTAAAGTATTTAATATATAACGTATATCCCCATTTGACTGCTGGTATAATTTATCTATTCCTTTTTTACTGATGTGTATCTCTTCTCTAGTAACAACTTTATAAATTAATCTGTAAACGTCATCATAACTAGGTTTATATAGTTTAATATCTAAACAAAAATTTAATAACGGTTTAATATTTTGATTATAACGGTCATCACATATACAAATAATAGGAATCTGTGTTTCTTTAATACATTCTGACAAAGTAGATAGAAAACCATAATCACTTCCAATACTATCAATATCACTAACAACCAGAGCGTTTTCTTGACCATCAAAGGTTTTCTTTGTTTTCAAAAGTGGTTTTATATATTGTGAAATGTATTCTTTGTTTCTATCATCGTCAATAGATAAATGAATAATGTTATAATCGTGTTTCTCAAGTAGAAGGTCTATCATCAATGATTTTCCAACACCATTTACCCCAGATATTAATGCGCATTTACTCTTTTTATTTGCAGGATCCCATTCTAATAACCATTTTATGAACAATTGGATATTATCTTTATTTCCAATAAATTCTTTTATAGTAGTTGGACGATACTTAATAGTAAACATTATAAGGTTGTTATAATATTTATTTTGATAAATAATTCATTTTTATTAAAAACACAAATTATTATTTAAACAATTAAACCCATTTACAAAATAGAATGATAACGTGTGATTTAAGAGGTGGTCTAGGTAATCAAATATTTCAAATTTTTACAACTATTGCATACGCAATTAAAAGTAAAAACCAGTTTAAGTTTTTAGCTTTGGAAACACTCGGAGGAGGCTCTTCGACAATGAGAAACACTTATTGGGCGTCGTTTTTTATTAATTTACAAAATTTTTTAATAAACGAATTACCTAAAATGCATATTATTCGAGAAAAAAATTTTGTTTTTAACGATTTATCAGTTATCGATATGGTAAATAGAGATGTTTTAATATGTGGTTACTTTCAAAGTTATAAATATTTCGAAAAACATTATGCGACTATTTATAAAATTATTGGAGTTAATAAGATGAAAGAAACATTGTTAAATAAGTTTTATTTGAAGGAACAAGACCTAGAAAATACAGTTAGTATGCATTTTAGAATAGGGGACTATAAAAAAATTCAAGATGTTCATCCGATAGCAACATATGAGTATTACGAAAATGCGTTAAATTACATACAGACTCTTAAACCAGAGCAAAAATTCACTATAATGTTTTTCTGTGAAGATGTTGATATTTTTACTGTTTTAACTAACATAAAACACCTGGAACAAAAGTTCCCAACTTATAAATTTATTAGAGGCGATAATCTACTAGCTGATTGGGAGCAAATGTTATTTATGAGCTGCTGTCACTACAATATTATAGGAAATAGTAGCTTTAGTTGGTGGTCGGCTTATTTTAACTCATGGCAAGATAAGATCGTATGTTATCCGTCTGTATGGTTTGGAGAAGCAGCAAACATTGATACAAGAGATTTATGTCCTAGCGAATGGATAAAAATAAACGTCTAAATAAATGTTGCGATAAATTATAAATGCATTAAATTTATAATAATTAATTGAATAATTGTCTAAATCACCCGTAACTTCACGGGTGATACGCAAATTTACAAAAATATTATTAATAACAGTAATATTTTTGTTACCATATATGCAACCAATTATATTGATAGTATAATTTTTTTACACAAAATGTTACGAGGGAAATAAAACCTTCGGGTGTTTTATGCCGTTATTCACTTAAGATGTAAAATATTTTAAATATCAATATTTTGATAAAATTTATAATTTAAATTATGTTTGCGTTTTATTTTGGTTAATAATGTCTATATAAAACATATATATATGACTACTCTTCCTGAATATTCTAAATATACAGATTCTATTAAAAAGAATCTCTTAATGTCCGACGAAGAAATGTATTTTAAAAGTGACTTCGATTATAATTACGTATTAGAGCATGTTCACTTAACCGAAGGAAATATATATTTAGAATTTATACATAAAAAATTTAATGATATTTTTATAAAAAATAAAGATTTTTTAGTAAATCTATCTATCTTAAATGACAAGATAGGCAAACCCAACAAATACAATTTTGATAATTTTACATATTGTTCTCCTACTAATTTGAGGTATATTTATCATAGTTTTATGATACTTGATATGATTTTAAAAAATAATTATACAAATGTTGACTTAATTGAAATTGGTGGAGGATATGGTGGTTTATGTTTTTTTATAAATAATATATGTAATATTTTTGATATTAAAATAAAGAGCTACACAATTTTTGATTTAGAGGAACCAACTCTATTACAAAATAGATATTTAAAATTAAATTCTATAAATAATTTTAAAACGTGTCAATTACAAAATTATGAATTAGCTAATTTACAAAAAAATTCATTTTTAATAAGTAGTTATGCTTTTAGTGAAATTTCAGATGAGTTGCAAAAAGAATATTCTGAAAAAATAATTGACCCATATACGAATATGGGATTTTTAGTTTGGAATTTTATACCAGTTTACAAATTTGTTAACAATGCTGAAATAATATGCAATGATGAACCAAATGCTAAATATGTTTTATATAAAAAAATATGATATAAATTGCTTTTTTAAATATTTTGCGTGTAAATATGTAAAAAATTATTTAATAAAAATAAGTGAAATTGCATTTATCATATTTTGTTCTAAAGCCATCGCAAGCATAATGACCCCACAATGGCATATGTATATGCGTTTGTTCGCCAAAAAATAATGACAACAAAGCAAAATTACTTCTAGATAAAATTATTTTTTTTTGATTTAGATAATAAAAATAAATCGTAATTATAATCTTCATTCTGTATTGTCACATCATAATTAAAATCTAGTTCTTGTATTTTAGTCAAAGGACTAGCTATTACTATCACAATTGAGTTTGGTAATTCTTCTAGTAAAATATTTAGCTGTTTTTTATTTTATAGCTTGATAATGGGTTTGTTATATTGATTATTCGGACCATTGGTAAAATTGCAAGAAGTGAATAATTGTCTAAATCACACGTGAAGTTACGTCTGATTTAGACAATTATTCACTTTTATAGTAACAAAAATATTACTGTTATTACTAATATTTTTGTAAATTTGTTGAACATCCGTGAAGTTACTAGTGATTTAGACAATTATTCACTTTTAAATGATTTGCCCGATCAACTATTTTTATGTGTAAAAAATTATTTAGTTAAATACACGATATAAAAAAGATTATTTATATAAATGAACATTTTAGAATATTCAGTATTTGTATTTGATTTAGATGGTGTAATAATAAATTCGGAATATATTCATTTTGAATCTTACAAAGAATCTTTTAAGAGAATAATAGATTATGAATTAGAATGGGATGAATATTGTAAAATACATCATTCAATAGATAATAGTTTTGAAAAACAATTTCCAGAAAAATATCAAGAAATATATTACGAAAAAACAAAATTGTATAAAAATAGGATCAAAGATGTTGAACTAATAGTTGGGTTCTATGAATTCTTTAATATTTTAATTAAAAATGGAAAATATATATGTATTGTAACAGACGCGTCTGATGAACTATTTAATATGATATGTAATAAATATTCATTTCTGAAAAAATCTAATATTATAATAACACGAAATAACATAAAAAAACGGAAGCCAAACAGCGAATGCTACTTAACATTACTAAATAAATTACCATCAAATATAGAGAATCACGAAATTATATCATTTGAAGATTCATATAAAGGATGGGTTGCTGCACATAATGTATTATATAATTGTATATTAGTAAATAATACCTCTTATATATATTATGAACAAATAAATGCTCTAAATATAATAAATAACTTTGATAAAATTTTGGATTTAAATATAAAACCAAAATTCAATTATAAGCCATTTTACATATCATCAAAAACTATTCATAGAGATAAATGGATAGAATTAAGAAAACAGTTTCCAATTATTGCAAGTTGGATAAATATTAATAAATCAAAATCAGAATTGAATATTATAGATAAAGAACAAATATGTAATATAATAACAGATGATATTAATAATGTTGATTTTGGTATTTTATATTTAGAAAAAGGCGAAAAAGACCATATTGGTTCTTTAATCGAAATTGGGTTACTTTTAGCAAATTCAAAAACAATATACATATGCGGTGATAATATTTTTCAAGACGAAGTGTTATTTAACTTTAAAAAATATTTAAACTTTAATTATGTAAATAATAGTAGTAGTTTATTCAAAATATTTAATAGAATTCAGTATGATATGAATGATGATTATAAAAATTTTATACAAAAAATACAAATTCATAGAAATTATATAAAAAATATGGAGATGAATGAAAAACCAATTGATTATATAGTAATAACTGCGTCAGGAAAAGGTACACGATTGCTACCAATAACAAAGGATATACCCAAATTATTAGTAAATATAAATAATTTAAATATATTAAATAAAATAATGAATTATTGGAGTAAATATTCAAATAAATTTATAGTAATAATTGATTCAAAATATAATAAAATAGTTGATTTTTATTTAAAAATATCTGGTATACAATATGAAATTATAAATGTTGATTGTAATAATGGTGAAGAAAATAGCTATACATTACATAAAGCCTTACACAATAAAAAATATACTAATAAAAAAATATTAATAACATGGTGTGATATCTATCCTGTCTCAACAATCCACGAAGAATTATTTGATAATAAAAATATAATATTTACTTATAAAAACTACGGTCGTTATGATGCGAATGATAATAAAATAATTAAAAAACCTTATGGAAATATTATAGGAATCTATTATTTTGCATCTTTTAATCATATAAATATTTTTGAACCAAAAATGGATATTTGCGATTGTTATAAGAAAAATTTTGGTGATTTTATAACATATGAAATAGAAAACTTAATAGATATAGGCGATTATAAGAAATTATGTTATTATATAAATAATAAAACAGAAAATTATAGTACAAGATATTTTAATACAATAATAGATTTATCTAATAATATTTTAGAGAAACGTTCCACTTGTAGTTATGGAAATAGTATAATAACAAATGAAATGTCCTTTTATAAATATAATTTATTGGACAATATTCCAGAAATAGTAGAATTTGGATATGATTATTTTAAGATGAAAAAAATATTAAATTGTAAAACCGCAATAGAGATATTTAATAATTGTGGAATCGAGAAACAAAGACTACTATTAAAAACTATATTAAATGAAATAGAAAAAATACATAACTTAGAAACATTACAAGTAAGTAAAGCTATTTTACTAGAAGATATTAAAATAGAGTTTTATGATAAACTAATGCAGCGATTAAATAATATACAACCACTATTATCCTATTTTCGTAATATTAACTCGGTAAATAAGATTGGTATAAAATATGATCATAAATATATAATTGACGAAATTTATACGAGAGTTAAAACTTACATTCTAGAAAATAAAATAGAATACACCACTATTCACGGAGATCCTCATATGTCAAATATATTAATTGATATTACTAATAAAGTATGGTTTATAGACCCCAGAGGATATTTTGGAAATACAAAAATATTCGGGTTGAAAGAATATGATATAGGTAAAATAATATACTCTTTGAGTGGGTTTGACCAAATTAATAATAATGATACTCATTTTTTTATAATAGATGACAAAAACAACATTGAAACGAATATAAATAACAATATTGATAATTATCTAGATTTATTCACTAGTTATGATAAAAATATGTTAATAGATATGACAATTTTGCATTGGTTCGGGTTGACTGATTATTCCAAAAATAATATACACAAATGTATTTCTTCTTATTACTATGGTATTTACTTATATCATTTATATTATGAAACGGCTTAAATATATTCAGAATAAATTCTTATTATGAATATATTAATAACTGGTGCGGCTGGATTCGTGGGGTCGAATATTTTACAAGAATTAAATGACGGGTTTAATAGGATTACTGTTTTTGATAATCTGAAAACCGGTTATATTCATAACTTGCCAATAGACGTTAGTTTTATTGGTATAGATTGTTCGGATGAAAAAATATTAGAGTTGGAAGATGTATTTGATTGTATTATACATGTTGCAGGTCAAGCAAGCAAAGAAGGTAGTTTTAAAGATGTTTTATATGATTTAAATGCGAATGCGAAGTCTACACTTGTATTATTAGAATATGCAAGAAAAATAAATTGTAAAAGGTTTATTTTTATTAGTACAGTTTGTGTATATGGAGGAACGTCAAACCCTGGAATTTACGATGAAAATAGTGAAATAAAATATGATACGTTTTACTCAATACATAAATATACGAGCGAACAATATTTAGCTTTATATAAAAAGCATTATGATATTGATTATACAATTTTTAGATTGTTTACTTGTTATGGACCAGGTCAAGATTTAACGAATATGTCTAAAGGAATGGTAAGCATATATTTAAGTCAATTTTTAAACGACGACCCAAATGTTATAATAAAAGGTTCGTTAGATAGATATAGAGATTTTATATACGTAAAAGATGTTGCGTTTATAATAAAAGATTCAATAAGAAATAAATTATTATTTAATGAAATATTTAACTTGGGAACTGGGGTTAAAACAACTATTCAAGAATTATTGAATATTATTATTGAAAAAGGAACTTTTAAAAAAAATATTATTATGCAAGAAGAAATAATTGGTGATATGGTAGGATGTGTTAGTAATAATTCAAAACTTCGAAATATTTACAAAAATATATTTGAATTTACCAGTCTAGGAGATGGTATTAGTAAAATGTTAACATATTATAGTAAATTGTAATATTATAGTTAGTGTTATAACAAATCAATAAGTAATGTATAAATGGAAAGTATCATAAGTGAATTGAATAAAGGATAAAAATACCATAAAACGAGTAACAAATAAAAATTTATTTACACCCTTGAAGATTTAAAAATAACAGTAATATTTTTATTACCATATATGCAAACAAGTATGTTGATAGTATAAATATTTTACAAAAAATTGTTACTGGTGAAACAAAACCTTCGGGCGTTTTATGCCGGTATTCACTTCTATAAAATAATGAATTACTAAAACCTTTGGTTATTATAAAAATAAATTATAATTTTTCACTAACCTTATTTAACCAGTATTGCATTTTTATTTTTTCCATATTAATTTTTTTTTTAGAAAAAATATCAAGTGTTTTATACAACAATTCTTCTGTAAGATCTTGCCACTCGTTTAAAATTAATACGGGTAAGTCCTCATATAAATTATCAATTTGGCTTTTCTTAACAATTACTATACAACCTAAAGATAATGCTTCCCAAGTTCTTATACAGTCCAACCCGTTTCCGTGTGGAGATACAACAAACGCATATTTACTACATTCTTTCCAATAGTCATCCCTACTTTTATGGCAATCATAATAAATAATATTATCTGGAAGTATAGTTTTTAAATGACATCTATAATTTCCGTTGCGTATATCAGTTATATTTAAATGCCAATTTGCATAAATTTTTGGTATGCGCTTACTAAAATGTAAAGAATTTTCTGTTATTTCACATAAAACATCGTCTTGCTCCTTTGCACTTCTAATCGGACAACCAAAACAACTTCTATTTAGCATTTGCCAATAATCTAACCCATAAGGTATACTAGTAAATTTTTCATCATCTTTTATGATTTTATTTATTGAAAACCAATGTATAAAAAATTTACTATTTATAATTGAATTATAATTATTCCCTCTTTCTAATATTTCCAATTCTGACCAACCATTACATTCATTTGGGAAAGTACTATCCCCATAAAACGAAATAATTATAAATTTATATTTAATATATGGTAATATATTTTTATTGAAAAATTCGATATTACCTGGATGGTGATTAATAATAAAAATATTAGTTTCATCATTTTTAATTTTATTTTTTTCAAATTTAAAACAATTTTCAGAATTTGAATTCCAGTTTAAATCCAATACATTAATAGATTGAGTAAATACATATGCAAAACCAATAGGCGAATAATATTTGAACATATATGATATATCATATAATATGAAATATATAACTTTATTTAAACGTAAAAAGTTATATCAAGAAATAGAAATTAATAAATCTATGTTTTCTAATTAAATTGTGTATAATTCAATATTTAATCCATAATCATACTTAATACTATTATAAAAATTACCTGCATCTATAAAGAAATATTTTACATTATTAATATTTTCTATATTCATTTTATTTAAAATAAAAAAAGAACCACCATTATTTTTAAAATAAACCTGATCACACAAATTTGCTATATTCGCATTTAAAATTAAATTTTTTGCATCAATAACAGGAACAATCCCAAACTCACTTTCAACATTTTTTAAACTTTTGTGGAATAAATTACAAGGTTTGGATAGAAGAATAATATAGTCATCACCATACTTATCAATTAAATCTTGTATTACTTTTTCGTTAATATTATTTGGGTATTCGTTTTCAAAACCAGAACAGCTATTTTCATTATAGAAAAATATAATTTTTTGATTATATCTTTTTATTTTTTCACGGATTAAATCTATATTTATATATGGTAATACAGGTATTAATTCTTTATAATTACTACAATTAAAAATTATATTAATACCAGTTTGATTATAAATTTCTTTTAACATACTATAAACAAACTTTTCACGATGAACTAATGAAATCCAATTATAATTATTTTGCGTAAGTAATTTCCACATATTTATATAAATATTTCCGCAATGATAATTCCATAAAATATCATGGATTTCACTAATAAAATTTATTTCATTAACTATATTTTTGTTAGTATGCCAAGGGCGTGGATGTTGTTCAACTATAACTTTATCAGATAATAAGTCGTTAAATAAATACATTGCGCACGCAGGAATAATAATAAAGTGTTTGTCTAAATTATCATTAATAAGTTGTTTAACTATACCTAAAGTATGTAATTGGTCACCGTTATGACTTGGATTATGCAGAATAATTTTCATATATAATAACATGTAATTTTTTGTATAGTTTTTACGAGATTAAAAATTTAAAGATTACCGGTTAAAATATACAAGTGTCCTGATTGCAATATTCTATATTATATCTTATTGTATTTTCTATTGGTTTATCTATGGTTTCATGAGCATAATTTATATGGGGATGCAAATGTTTGTAAATCGGTAAATATAATTCTTCAATTGTTTCTGATAAGAGTGATGCAATCCAGCATAGCGTTGAGGTCGAACTTATTAATATTTTTGCATTTCTTAATATATGATAATCTGTTAAAACATCATTTGATTCTACTATAATATTATATCTACTTTTAAAGTAATCAATATATTTTTTTTCAAATTCGGTTTTAGGATTATCAAATACAAATACAAAATTTTCAGGATTATATTTTTTAATTAAATTATCTAAAACATTTTTAATGCAAATAGGTTGAATTAACATATTATGCGTGGCGAAATCATCAAGCCTTAAATGTAGTACAATATTATATTTTTTTATTATACTATTGTAAATAATATTTTTACTGTAATAATTTTCATTATAAACACTTATTTTATCATTTTGATTATTTGATATATAATCTATAATGCGATGTTTATATATTTTTATTAAATTTTCGTGCTGGTAAAATCCTGATAATAAATATGTTGCATTTTTATCTAACTCTGGAATGATACCATTTTCTATCATTTTCATCCATTGTAAATAAGTCGAGTCGTTTATTTCATTTGTAATACACGCATCATATGTAATACTAGATTCATAAATAAATGTAAAAATTATACTAGCTATATAACGGAAAATAGCATTCCCTAACCTACCATTTGTAATATTATAAAATCTCATAATATATTGTATTAATTTAATAAATTGCACAAAATAACGAGCGCTAGAGTAATATTACTCTTTCCCAAAAGTGAATAATTGTCTAAATCACCCGTAACTTCACTGGTGATCCGCGAATTTACAAAAATATTGTTAATAACATAAATATTTTGTTACCATATATGCGGCAAATTATATTGATAGTATAAATATTTTACAAAAAAGGTTACAAGTGAAATAAAACCTTCGGGTGTTTATGCCGTTATTCTTATTATTAGATATATAGAGTTAAATTATTTTTGTGAAATATAAATTTTATTTGATAAATGCAAAAAATTTTTATTTATAAATGTTGGGTCATTTGTATTCGGATGATTAATTCTAATAAAACTAATACTGTTCATATATTGTGTTATATTTTCGGTGTTACAATCGCCTGCGCCTATATATTGGTTTCCGTCTGGTTCTGCTGTAACGTATACAACTTTTTCACTCAAGTAATGTCCCGCACTTTTTAATATATTTAAGTCCGACCCTTGTGCGTCAATTTTAATATAATCAATATAAGCGAATCTTTCCCAATTGAAATTGTCAAAGAACATTTTTAGACTGTAAACCGGAACCTTAATAATTTTTTCAATTGGTCCTAAATAAACTTCTTCATGAGGATATAAGCTAGATGTGCCACAATCTTTAGAATTGACGTAGAAATCCATATCACTAATAGTATTAACATTGCTTAATGCCACATTGAAAATATGCATTCTACCTGAATCAATATGTTCTTTATTTAATGGGTTTCCTCCTACAGCATGAGCAGGGTGTCTTAATTGTATATTTCCCTTCATTAAACATTCATAAGCTTCTGGGTTTGGTTCAAACCCAAAAACCATAACATCGTTTTCAGTATCAAGCCAATTAGATGATTGGTTTGCACCGTATGATAATCCAACATCGATCTTAACGTGGCTACATTTAAGAGGTATAGTATAGTTATTCATTCTAAATAAATTATCAAAAATTCTTTATATTATTTTAAACTTGTATATTATATAAAACAAAATTTAACAAAAAGTGAATAACGGCATAACACCCCCGAAGGTTTTGTTTCACCCGTAACATTTTTTTGTAAAATAATTGTAATTTCAACATACTTGGATGCATATATGGTAACAAAATATTTATGTTATTAACAATATTTTTGTAAATTCGCGGATCACCAGTGAAGTTACGGGTGATTTAGATAATTATTCATTTAAATAAGTTGTAAAACATATGTTAACTTGTATAATTTTACGTTTTGGTAAAATGACCATTTTATAAATCAAACATTTCATAAATTAATTAAAGCTAACAATCAACCACAAATTATCCAGTTACTTCTCGGTCTATGCCAAAATTTTTTATAGTAAACTTCACCATCGCTAATTAAAGCAGCAACATAACTTAAACAACTTGGAGATATAACAAGCAATTCCGCTGAAACAAGTCCTTTAAATGTTTCAATTATATCATAATTAATATAAAACATCACATCATTTTTTGCTAAATCAATAAAATTTATTATATCTCCTTGAGAGTAAATATGGAATAAAATGTCTTTATCTTTATATTTTTCTCTAATTGCATTCATAATATTTAAATAATAACTATTTGGTGTTGTTACTCTATCTCCAGCAACCCCTTTGTCTATATAATTTTCTCTCCGAATATGAATAGCTACATTTAATTTATTATTATTAAAAAAATTTTTATCTTTATTTTCCCAAAAACATTTTTTTATAAAATTCATATGTTCACTTTTACAACATTCATCGATATTATTTTCAAAAAATGGCATAACTATTGAACCGTAATCTAAGTATTCTACTGCTGTATTTTTTTTAAAATTAACAATATTATTTTTTAAATTCATTAGCACTTCAAGTTTATCTGCGTAGTCATTGTCATTATTATAATTATGTTCTACCATTTCTAATGGATCATAAACAAAAGTTAAGTTATGTATTTTACAAAATATATAAGTTTGAATAATTCTTTGATACTGAGACCCAAACCCGTCATTTGATTTAATAGAGGTGTACAGCTTGCCCATTTTTATACAAATTATATATTATATTTTTAAATAGTAATTTGTAAAATTTCTTCATCCGTTAAATTAGAGTTATTTTTAGGTATTAATTCATTATAACTTATGTTTTTATGCGTAGTTATATTTTCGCTGTATTTATCAACTGCTGTGATTATTACAATTTCAAATCTGTCTGACCCCATATGAAAAGTCAATAATTTGCATATTTTTTCAAAATTTTCAAGAATATTTAAATTTATGTCATAATTATTAATTGAGAATTTAATATTATTATTTGGGATTTTAGTGTAATTATTTATTAATCTATTTATAAATACAAATTTAATTTTATTACTACTATAAAGAATATAGTCTCTTAACCTTGTAAATCTTCTTGCCATTTTAACAAATGTTTCTTCGCTGTAATTAAAATGAGGAAATATTAAATTATATTTAGAATTAAATAAAATATTTCCATTTATGTTATCTATTATAAATTCTTCTTGTTTTAAAAATTGTAATTTATTATCTATTCTTAAAAATTCTTCATAAACAAATTTATTCAAGTCACAATTTTTTTCTAGAAGAATATCTAATAAATCAAGTATAGAACCTGGTGTACTAATTATCCAATCAAATGGGAAACTATATAAACGTTTGTTTGTTTTTTTTAAAATTTCAGCTGTAGTACATTGAAAACCAAGTGGTATATAAATAGTGTCTTTCTTGTATAGTTTTTCAAAACATCCATTCCACCATACTTCTTTTCCATAATCATTTTCCTTTCCCATTCTCTCTAAATGAATTAAACAATTATCATAAACAAGAACTCTAAAATGAGGATGGTAGTCTTGACGAAATAATTCTGGCAAACATTCAACATCAATTGTGATATTATGAGGAGTGCATTGCAAACTAGTAAACCCGTCATAAGATTCATTCCCATTGGTAACCATTTGTCGTATGTTTCTATAACATTTTGTTATCCAATAGTAACTATACCCTCCACAGTCGATCCAATGTTCTTTACCACTTTTTTTATTCACGATTGGATGAGTAACACCTAGTCCAGAAAATAATTCCCGGTCTTGCATTTTCGCTCCATTAAAAATAATAAAACCTAACCAAAACATAACATTTCTATCGGGTAATTGTGATGCATTAAATCTAACCTCCCCACAAATTTCATACCCATTTACATATTCCTCAATATTAATATCTTTAAAAGGAAATACATCATTTTCTATACAAACACTGATATTATTGTTTTTTAAAATATAGTTTTTATAAACATAAGTAAAAGCTAACCCAAATGATTCGCCTGCACCAATATAACTTCTATGTAGGCCATTTATCATATTAGGTATTTCTATTGGGACAACATTATGTGATACCCATAATTCCCTCATTTGATTCTTCAAATCATTATTTTCACCATCCACATACCCATATATATTTATGGTACTTCCTTCGTTACACTTGAAGTATTTACGAATTAATAACACCTGTTGTCCTATAAATTTAATAGAATCTCTATGAGCTAAATAAATATCAATAACTGTCATAAAGTGAATATAGTGATATAATCAAACATTCATTTAAATCATTTTAGTTTCTTTTATTATATTTACTGCCTCTTTTTGCAATGTTGCTATTTGTTTTTGTGTTGTTTCTAATATTTTAGTCTCTACAATTGCTTCATATAATTTAACACCTTTTACATAATCATTTTCACATTTTACGTATAAATCAATAATAAAACTACGGGTTTTTTCAAGACATTTCTGTAATAATTCATCTGTTAGCTTAGGATTTACTCGTATAACTTTATTACCAGTATATGGGTCAATAACATAAGTAAATATGTCATTTATAATTGACAATAACTTACTTTGGTTTTCTGATGCGGTTTGAATCATTTTTTTAGTATTTTCCGCATATTCCATAAATAATTTATCTTTTTTATTGAGGGAATATTTATTTTTATAAATAGGTGTTTCGCCTTGACAACCAGAAATTTTGCTGTAATCTTTTAGTTTTATATCACTAAACTTGTTAATTTCCGGAGGCATTTTTTTATTTCCAGTAAACGTAATATAGAATAGCTCTAAATCTTTTATAAATTGTTGTTTAGTTGTTTCAGACATTCCAGTAAAATTACCTGTTGAATAGTCGTAATTATCATCCAGATATAATGTCATCAGTTCGCTAATTCCAGGCTCATCTGCAAGAGTTTTATCCATTCCTGCATCTAAATTTACATTCATATCACAAATTTTTGGTTGTATAGTTACGTTATCTGATGCATCGTGATTTATCACGCCTTTTTTTAAGGATCTTATCCGGTTATCACAAATGTTTAATTTATATAATTTTCTGTTTACATTTTTTGGAATTTTATCTTTTTCTAATAACCCTATTTTCAAAATTTGTCCGGTTACATCCTTATATGTATAAATAGGATTTACTGTCATAATTATTGCAGCGAATATGTGTGCAATTTTTACATAAAATTTTGCAATACCAATACAGACTCTTTTCTTTTTTATATTTTTTTGTACATCATTGGAAATATCTAAACTTTCTAGATTATCTTTATTCATATACATAATTTTTTCCTTGTTCATATCGTTGACTTCAACACCATTTTTAATTCGTTGAGACAAATAATTAATTTCAGTTTCATTAAAATATCTTTCAATAATGTCTGATGTAAGAATTACAAGTTTATCACAATAAGGTTTTTCAGAAAGTTTATTTAAACTCTTAAAATCCATAGTTAAAATATAATAACTAGAAATATAATCGATAACATCATAAAAATTGTTAAATTCTTTTTCAGGATTTTTATTTGGGTTGGATGATTGTGAATTACCCATATATTATATTACTTTTAAAATATATAAAAATAATATAAATAAAATTGAATTAGAATTATTTTATATTATGAAAGATAATACAACCATATGAGTAAAGACAAAAGTCAAAAAAAGAAAACTACTAATATTAATAAGAGTGAATTATGGAATATATTCGATTCAGAAATTCAAAATGTAGACAAACCAGTCGTTCCTTTAGAATGTATATATGGGGCAGGTAGCAGAGAAATGTGCGAAAGGTGTGAAAGTATTTTAGCATTTTCAGAAGAAGGATTTTTAACATGTACAAATAATAAATGCGGTATTATTTATAAAGATTTAGTAGATCAGACCGCCGAATGGAGATATTATGGGGCAGACGATAATCAAAACTCTGACCCCACAAGATGTGGTATGCCGGTAAATCCATTATTAAAAGAATCATCATATGGTTGTAAGGTTTTATGCTGTGGTCCAATGTCTTATGAGATGAGAAAAATTAAAAGATATACAGAGTGGCAATCGATGCCTTACAAAGAAAAATCTCAGTATGATGAATTCCAAATTATTACAACTATGGCGCAAAATGCAGGTATTCCAAAGATGATAATCGATAATGCCATTATATATCACAAAAAAATTTCGGAATACGACTTGACTTTCAGAGGTGATAACAGAGATGGTATTATAGCAGCTTCAATTTACATATCTTGTAGAGTAAATAATTACCCCAGAACAGCAAAAGAAATTGCAACTATTTTCAAATTAGATGTAACTAGTTCAACCAAAGGGTGTAAGAATGCATTATCGATTATAAATAACTTAGAAAAAGATATGGACAACAAAGAAAAAACTTATTTTAGTAAAACAAAACCAGAAGCCTTTATAGAAAGATATTGTAGTAAGCTTAATATAAATAGCGAATTAACCAGGTTTTGCCAGTTCATTTCAATGAAAATAGAAAAGATGGATATTATGCCAGAAAATACACCCCCTTCTATTGCAGGAGGCGTTGTTTATTTTGTATCGCAAATCTGCAACTTAAATATTAGTAAAAGGGATGTTAAAAATGTTAGTGAGATTAGTGAAGTTACAATAAATAAATGTTATAAAAAATTAGAAAAAATTGCAAAAGATACCTCTATTATTCCTGCTGCAATATTAAAAAAATATAATATTGAAATTAGGTAAATACTACATTTATTTATATGCAGTTACTTATATTTGTATATTCTTGCTGTATTGTATTTTTTAATTTTCTGAAATATTTCAAAAAAATCCTTTTCTAATTGTTCAAGCTCGTCCTTTTCATTAACTTCACCGCAACACCTATTACTTATTTCATCATAATCATATACAATATTCGTATCAAGTTTCATACTAACAAGTTCGGTATTTGGTTCGTATAAAAACCCAGACTTACCACATAAATGTTCATTATTTCTGCAATGTGCCGCGAAATTATACATAAACTTCTTGTTTGGTAGTGAGAAGTCATCAAGAAACATTTTACATAAACCCAAATCATTTACACCATTTTTATTCTGAATAAAATGAACACACGTGGAACATAACGGTTCAAATGAAAAAACCATATTTATAAATGAGAATAAAACTATATATGATAACATTATTATAATATAATAATATACCTTTAAATAGGTGTTAAATATACAATAAAACCTCATATTGTAAAATAGTTATAAATTAAAAAATAAAACCTTTAATAAAACTATAAATGAATATAGAAAATAATTTGTTAGACATACCAAAACGTATATTTATTGTTCCTTATAGAAATAGACCACAACAAAAGTTTTTTTTTATTAAATATATGAGTTATATTTTAGAAGATTGTAATGACTATGAAATATATTTTATACACCAGAACGACACCAGGTCTTTTAACCGAGGTGCTACAAAAAATATAGGATTTATTGCAATTAAAAATAAATACCCAGAACATTATAAGAATATTACAATTATATTTAATGATTTAGACATTCTTCCGTTTTATAAAATATTTAATTATGAAACAACTGAGGGTGTTGTGAAACATTATTATGGGTTTAAGAATACGTTAGGCGGGATAGTTGTAATGAAAGGCGGGGACTTTGAAAAAATAAACGGGTTTCCTTGTTTTTGGGGATGGGGAATGGAAGATAATATATTACAACAAAGATGCGAAAATATAGGATTAAAAATAGATAGAAGCACTTTTTATAATGTTGGTAGCCCTGAAATACTTCATTTATTTGATGGTATATCCAGAATTATTAGTAAAAACGATAATTTTAATTATATAAATGAACACAATACAGTAGATGGGTTGAAGACAATTACTAATTTAAAATATAGTATAGAAAACAAATCTGCAAATCCCGATGATAATATATTTACTTTTGCAAATACCAGAGTATTGTTTGTTAATATATCAAATTTTAATACTTATACACCATTTGTAAATGAAGATTATTTTATATATGATTTAAGAGATCCTCAACATAAAATATCAAAGCCAAATGTTAATTTGAAGGAAGCAACAAATCTTGTTACAACATCGAATGATTGGAAAAATATACCATATTACCCAACAATTATAGACCAAAAAGAAAATATGGTAAGATATTTAATATCGACAGGTAAAAAAGTACCTGTATCTTTATTAGAAGAAATTCAAAACTATAAAAAAACAATCAATGAAAATGACTCATATAATAAATCTATTTATAAAAACTCAAATGATAATAACGTTAAAAGTAAACATAAAAGTATAGAAAAAAAAGAATTTAATATTCCGAACAATAATATAATGAATAATATATTATACACACCAAATCTATATAAAAACGCCGCAAACAGAAATGACGATACAAATTTAGGTAAACAACAACAAACATTTCCAAACAAGTATTCGCCTAATTATGCTTCTTATATAGGGGTAAAACCAAGAGCAATGCCAAGCGTTAGAATAGGTATGGGTGGCGCATATTAGATAGTTGATAAATAAAAATAAAAATAGAAATAAAAATAAAAATATCATTTTTTATACCATACATAAATCATTTCTTGGTAATTATTTTGTCTCTTTGATTTTTTTAAAGGGAATATATCGGTCGCTTCTCCAAATAACTTTTTCAAAACGTCGTCATATACTTGTTTACAAATATTGATAACATATACACCTCCAGGCTTGAGACCTTCATATGTTTTTGTGAATAATGGCATATAAAAATTGTCATTCATTTGTTTTTTTGATTCATATTTTAAATTATTAGGATATTTTTCAATAAAATAATATGGAGGGGATGAGAAAACGGTATCATAAACAATTGTACTATAGTCAAAGTCTAACGCATTACCGATATAAATATTCATATCGGTAGATGTTTTTGTCTTTAAATAATTAATCATATTATTATAAGGTATTTCCAAACCCGTGTTAATTTCTATACCGTAATATGCATCTATTTTTAAGGCAGCAGCAGCTACCAATGAACCACCCCATCCGGCACAAAAATTCAGTATCCGTTTAGATTTATATTTTGTATAAATTTCCATACAGGTTAATGGCCTCATTATATTTATTGCGCTAATACAAATATTGTATACTTCCTTCAAAACAATATATTCATTTTTCGTTCCCTTTTTATTTTTAACATCTTTGTAATAAGTTAACATTGTTTGAATAAATTTTTTCTTTTTAAATTCTTCGATATTATTTAAAAATTCAAAAAAATTCACATCGTATTTTCCTTTTGTTTCAAGCCGTTGTGGAAATGTAAAAAAATCTACTATGTTATTACCTATTCGAGTTCGTCCTGATACATCTTTTGCTGCATCCGCAATAGTAATGAGTTTGTTCATTTCTAAATCAACATCACTCATTGTTATATTTTTAATTTGTTTTGATATGTTATCTTTTTCTTCATTTGTATATATTTTATTCATTCTACATAAATAAAATACATTTATTTTTCTATTTTTGCGGGTTTGTCTTATATGCTTTATTATAATTTAACATGTAATTTTTAAAATTAGTTACTTTTTTCTCTATATCACTATAATCTTCGCGCTGAATGATTGTAAGAGGAATAATTAAATACCAATTATCTTTTTTTTGTAATTGTAACCAATATTTATCTATTTTATAGTCATTATTATTTGGATCGGCAATTAATTTACCAATCCCTTCTTTGTAATTATGTATTAGTTGATCATAATAGTCATTTTTAACTACGTATCCGGTAGTTGTTTGACAATTATAAATTTTAATACAGCAATGATTAACGGGCATATAGGGTATCATATTATTACCTGCAATTAAGACAACATCCCATTTTAATTTTGAATTTATAAATTTATTGAATTGTTCTAAAAATAATGTAGGGTCTAAAAATTCAATATCATCCTCGCATATTAATACATATTCATATTGTTTTTCTTTAGCGTATTCTATACATTTCATATGACTTATACTACAGCCGAGCGCAGGATTTTTAAGTTCGACTGCTTTAAAACAAATAGGGTTTTCAATCCCAACTTTATTTAACTCTTTAATAACATTTATTTTTCTATCAATCCGTCTCTCTAAATTAATGTATAAACACGGTATTTCATTTATTAACATAAATATTAGTCATTATTATATTTAAATTTAAAAACATATAAATATTATTACAATTGAATAATTATGTCAATACCTAAAATAATTCATCAATTATGGATAGGAGATAAGCCTCGCCCTAGTAAATTAATGGATACGTGGCGTGATAAAAATCCTGATTTTGAATATATATGTTGGAATGAAGAAGAAATGCAAAAACGGAAATTTATTTTTAAATGCCAAAAAAAAATAAATGAAATTGAAGAAATTAACGGGAAAGCAGATATAATGAGATGGGAAATTTTATACGAATATGGCGGTGTTTTTATAGATGCAGATTCTATATGCGTTGAACCCATTGACGAAGAATTGTTAAGTAAAAAATGTTTTGCAGGTTGGGAACAAGAACAAGTTAGGAATGGATTAATCGCAACAGGAACTATGGGTTTTCCAATAAACCATCCTCTAGTAAAAGCAGCTATTAAATGGATACTAGAGAATGAAGTTAGTCAAGTAAAATCAAATATGATGGCTTGGCAAAGTGTAGGACCCGGTTTATTAACAAGAATGTATAACACTGGATTGTTTAAAGATTTGCATATATTTCCAAGTTATACATTTTTACCAATACATTTAACCGGTATAGAGTACACTGGCCACGGCAAAATATATGCGTTTCAAGCGTGGGGTTCTACAAAACAAAGTTACGACAATATGAATAATATAGAATTACCTATACAATTTACGCCACCGCCTAAAGAAAATGGTGTTAGTATACTAATATCGAGTTATAATACGAAATCTATTTATATTCAAGAATGTTTAGAATCTATAAAACACCAAATAGGATATTTTAATATGGAATTAATATGGATAAATGATGGTTCCGATGAATTAAATTCTAGATTGCTTGTAAATTATTTAGATAAATTTACGAAAACAACTAGATTTACTAAAATTATATATGATAAAAATAATACCAATATGGGTATTGGATATACTTTGAGTAAAGGTGTGAATATGTGTTCATATAATACGATTATTAAAATGGACAGTGATGATATTATGGTAAAAGATAGAATACAAAAACAACTCCAATTTATGAATGATAATCCAAATATACACATATGTGGAACTCAAGTGGCTTGTTTTAGAAATAATATTAGCAATGTTGTTAGTGTAACAAATCATAAATCTATTACGTGGGACGAATATAAAGTACTCAAATCTCACTGGATATCAAATCATCCTTCATTATGCTATAGAAAACAATCTATTTTATTAGCAGGTAATTACGACCCTAACAAAAATAGAATAATTGAAGATTTGGATTTAACTTTAAGAATGTTAAAAGCTTACGGTTATTTACATACTATTAACGAATCATTACTTTATTATAGGTTGCACGATAACCAGGTTACGAACAATGGGGGCAAAGAAGGTTCTTTTTATTGGAATCAACAACGAGTAAATTTAATAGAAGAATTAATAAATTCCTAGTATTTAGCAATTAGTTAAGTTTATCAAATACTGCCAAATAATTTACGAGCATTATATAAAGCCTGTGATTTCAAACTTTTTTTTGCAGCGGTAAGAGAACCAGTTGTACGCAATGTTTTATGCGCAGCAGCGATCGCTGTAACCCATTTTTTCCCAGTTTTTCCGTGACCGGTCATTTTTCTATTTTTAGTAGTTCTATTTTTTCTTAATCCACCGTGACGTCTAGTTGACATATATATATTTGCAACATTAAATATTTAATAGCATTATTAAATATCTAAATATTTACATATGTTGATTTATAGTTTAAGCGCGAGCGCGAGAAGCAGAAGCGGCACGAGAAGCAGCGGCAGAGGCAGCGCGACTAGCAGCGGCAGCACGGGCAGCAGCGGCAGAGGCAGCGCGTCCGGCAGCGGCACTGCGAGAAGCAGAGGCAGAGCGAGAGGCAGAGGCAGCACGAGAAGCAGCGGCAGAAGCAGCACGAGAAGCAGAAGCAGCACGAGAAGCGGCGCGGGAAACAGCGCGAGAAGCGGCGCGACTAGCAGCGCGAGAACGACCGCGAGCAGCAGTTCTTGAACGAGAAGCTTGGTGGTGACGTTTGTGGGATTTAGCCATTTATATATATAACTTACAAAAAAATTTTATGATATTGAATATTTTCTAAATAATTTAGAATAAATTTTTATTTGCTCCAAACACTATTTGAAGAATGCCACCACATTTTATTTCCTTCTTTAACATTATAAATTGCTCTAAATACATTACTTCTTGATAAAGGAACATTACATCTGTATTTATCTAAAGGATGCGGGTTTGTTTTTAATTGTGCCAATATAGCTTTTTTACTAATTTTTTGTCTAGATTGAACTGCATAATAAACAAAAAATGCTTCAAATGATAAGGACTGTATGGGAAGAATGTCTTCATTCTTTAATTGGAAATCTCTTAAATATTCTTGACATATTGCTAAACTAGAAATATCTGCTAAATCTTCCCCTATACTAGGGGCTGCATAGAAGTCTATACCATCATACCAAGCAAAATCTTCATATTGCTTAATAACATCATTTTGTATTTTCTTAAATGTATGTTTGTCTTTTTCAGTCCACCAATTGTTTAATCTACCGAATTCATCATATTGACTACCCCAATCATCTAAAGCGTGAGACATTTCGTGTGCTATAGTAAATCCTATTCGCGATAAGTTATATTCTATTCCTCTTTCATTTAAATCGACAAATGGTTTCTGAACGTATCCTAAAGGAATATAAATACCATTTTCTGTAGGTGTATAGGCTGCATTTACTACATAAGCCTGCGTACCAATAAACTTGGGTGGTATTTGGGTCCAATCAATGACCGGTATATCAATGACAGGTTTTCCAACTAATTCAATCGCTTTCTCGTGTCTCCATTTTGTCATTTTAACTAAATTACCCCACGGGTCATCGGATTTATAATCCAATAAAGGGTCTTCCCTTAATACTTCACGAGACCCTACAGTTAATTTTAAGTGCTTTAGTTTTTCTATAGCTTTTGCTTTTGTTTTAGGCTGCATCCATTTGTTGCGTGTAATAATTCGAATAAATACTGTTTTTAAGTCTTCTGCAAGAGTTTTAACATAGTTAATTGCCTGATCATTTTTATATCTTCTTATGTATTCATTACTTAAAAACGTATTAAATAAAAATCCCATTGGAAAAACAGGTTTTATATAGTCATCAACAAAGGATTGTTGTCCCCTTAAAAAAGACCCTTGAAAATCATAAAAGTTTTTCCAACCTTTTTCATCCCATCTGGTTTGTTGACGAATATACAAATAAACCCAAAAAGTTCTCCATTTTGGTGTAGTCCATTTTTCTAAAAGCATTTTTGTTCCACATAACAAATAATTAACATTAGAAGTTACGAATGAATCAGGTATCTTTTTAAAACCTAGATGTTTGCAAAGTTCTTCCCAGTTAAAACCAAAATCTTTTAAAGCTTCTGACTTTGTAATTAAATTATAATTATCTGTATCTTTTGTGGTAATTAAATCACACGCCATCGCATTTAATATCTCAAATTCAGTATCAAAAACATCTTTTACATTAAAATTATGATTTTCGCCATAAGCAATGGTGAATAATTTGTGTAAATATTCAAAGTATTTATTTCGATAGAGTTTCTTGTATTTTTTTGCTTCCTCTGTGTCAGTTGCTTCATCAAAATATAAATCTATATCAAGGAGACTTAATTGAGGGGGTTCTAAATAGCACCTGTATATTTTAGGATTTTTTTCATCCGGATTTAATGACCATACAAAGGGTAGACCCCACGAAGTAATTTCATTACTATTTAACATTCCTAATATTTCCCATATATTGGAGTTATCTTTCATTAATTGGTCTAAATAATCTAAGTATGTTTTAGATAAAACTCGGGTTTCTTCATTACTATTATAAGTTTGAAAAGACTGGTATGCTGTTTTAATGCATTGAGCTTGTTTTGTATTTTTTGTAGAAGTGTTTGTTATGTATTCATCAATTATTTCGATTAATTCTCTATAAACCTTGTCTTGAATTAGACGAAAATCATCTACCTGAACAATATACATTTGCTTTTCTGTAAGTTCATAATCTTTAATCCAACGATCATTTATATAAGAATAAAAATCGTCGTTTGGCTGAACATTGTCAAGATTTACTGCCTTTTTAAGATCTCTAATAATTTGTTTTTCCAAATTATAACTTGTAGAAACAATATTAATATTATTCTTTTTAAATACTTCATCTATTTTATCTTCAAATGTGTTATATGAATTAGTATATGTTTTACACACAATATCTTTTTGTAAAGGGGTTAAATGTTGTATAGTACTTAATTTTGTATTTCGTTTCTTATGAGTTTTATTATGGGTAAGTTTATTTTTATTATATTTCATATAAAATAATATAATATTTAATTATTATATTATCTTTTGTTAAATTTATGTTTTATTGGTTTATACAAACAAAACAAACAAATTAGATTAAACAAATCAGATCAAACAAATTTATCTTCAATTCTATTCAATAATTCATCGTCATATACTAAATTACCTGAGGGTCTGTAAGACTTAATAGGGGTGTACTCTTTTTTGGCAGGTTTACCTTTTTGGTTCGGGTCTAGATTTTTATTATTTAACATATATTCATTCGGATCACTCGGCGTATTCGTTATAGACTTGAAATTGCCCGCATTTTCTAGAGAAGTTTCATCAATTTTTTTTCCATATTCATCAATAACAATCCCTGTTTTCTTTTTCAACTCTGACCGCACATAAGAAGGTATCCAATGCATCCACGAAATAAATAACATATTGGGATGAATATAACGTATGTTAAACCCATTTGTTTTTAATTTGTCCATTAAATATGCAATGCACGACCCTTGGTCGTATTTTGGCACGCCAATGATTGTTTCTGGTACTAAAAACCAGCAAAATTGTTCATCGACTTTTTGTCGTGATACTGTTTTTATTTTTACGTGAATACGGTTCAAAATCTTATTAAATAGCGCTAATTTATTCAAATCTTGCTGTCTCTTTTTTTCATATAGTTCATCAATGTTTAGTTTCTCTGAAAAATCTTCTATATTTTCTAATGTAAATATATTTGCCATTAAAATGATTTCAGAAAAAAAGTTATTAAAATGAATGTATTATTACTTTCTAATGCCAATCAAACATCTAGTTATTTCAGGCGGTGGTCCAATAATGGTTCAAGTATTAGGTGCGATTCAAACCCTGGAATCGAGCGAATTTTTAAGTATGAAAGAAATTGAATCTATTTACGGAACATCTGCTGGCGCTATTGTAGGTGTATTAATTTGTCTCAAATACGATTGGGATACCATAAATGATTATATTATTAAACGTCCGTGGCAAGATGTATTTCCTATTAAAGTTCAAAATATATTCGACGCTTACACAAAGAAGGGAATATTTGATATCAAAACAATTGAAAAATGTTTCAAACCTTTACTTGACGCTAAAGATATTTCTATGGATATAAATTTACTGGAGTTTTATGAACTAACAAATATTGAATTACACTTATTTTCATTTGAAATTAATGAATACAAAGCGCACGATATTTCTTATTTAACACATCCTAGTTTAAAACTTCTTACTGCGATTCAAATGACATGTAGTTTACCAATATTAGTTACGCCTGTTTGTTTAGAAGATAAGTGTTATATAGATGGAGGTGTAACGTGTAACTATCCACTAGGTGTTTGTATTGAATCAGGTAAGGACCCAAACGAAATATTTGGTTTTAAAAATAAGTATAATAAAAATAAAAATACAGTTAATTCGGAATCAAATCTATTGGATTTTGTATTAAATTTTTTATTTAAAGCAATATTTAGTTTAAGTACAGATGAGATACAACCAAAAATTACGAATGAAATTGTATTTGATTCAGATCATTTAAGTCTTGAGGTATTACGTAATTCTTTGAATAGTGTAGAAGTGAGGAGAGAATTATTTAACAATGGAATTGAAGTGGCAAAGTATTTTATATCAAACTTAAAGAACTGTATTCAAGAATTGGGTGAGAGTATCCTTTGAAGGTTTTGCATCGTACTCTATAATCTGACCGTCTTTTAATAATTTAATTGTGGGATACCCCTCAACGTTGTATTGATTCATCATCTTTTCAACTTCTGCTGTTTCTTCTGAGCAATTAATTTCAGTAAAAATAATATGATAACCATTAATAGTTTTATTTTGATACTCATTCTTTAAATCATTCCATATAGGTTTAGCGGTTTTGCAATGAGGACACCATTCCGCAAAAAAGAATAATAATTCAGCATTCCCTCCATTACCGTCTTGGTTACTCATATTTTCACTAGTATGTTGATATTTTACACTTTTTTTTGAATAAACATAATAATAATAGTAACCACCCGCAGTAATTATAAGTAATAATATAGAAATAATTATGATAATTGTTGTGGTATTTAATGAACTACCTGCACTTTTTACCCTAGAAAAAAAACTAGTTGAATCTTCTCCTATAGGCAACCCTTGATTAAAATTAATATACTTTGCGTTATTCATTATATATATTCTAGAATAAATTTAGATTCTTTTTTAACGAATAGAATATTATATTATTTTTAGAACAAAAATAATACAAGAATACAAGAATACAAGAATACAACAATAGAAGAATACAACAATACAAGAATACAACAATACAAGAATACAACAATACAAGAATACATAAAATACATAAAATAATTAATATATATAGTATTTTACTAAATTATAAAAAACTTTTTACTACAAAAATGAATAATACTCCAATAAATAATGTAAATAAATAACTGCATAATATATTTATATTTATCTGGGTTAGTATTTCTTCTGTATTATGTAATGAAGAAGCATTTCTTAATAAATTAGTTTGATTGTTATTTAAGTATATTGTGTATAAAATTAATATCAACGATAATATTTTCATTACAAAAGAAGTTTTGAACAAATTGCTTAATGGTGAAATAATAAACAAAACAATAATAAAAATAGATGTAGCTGTAAATAAACATATTTTTTTTGTAGAATCTGTAAATATAGTTACATTAAAGGTATGTTTTGGAACCATATAATTTTAATAAATATTATATTTTATTCCTTTGCAATGATTTTTATATTTATAATTATATAATGGGAGGTACACGTAAAAATAGAAATACACATAATAAAACTAAACGGGTATTTACAAAAAAGGAATATAATTCTGGCGATGGTATGCTTGTAAGTGTGTGGGGCCCTGTTTTCTGGACATCTCTTCATACAATGAGTTTTAATTATCCAGTTAATCCTACAAGTGAAGATAAAAAACACTACAGAGATTTTATCGTGAATTTACAATATGTTTTACCTTGCAAATATTGTCGCGTTAATTTATCTAATAATTTTAAGAAAAAACCTCTTAAAATGTGTCATATGGCTAATCGAGAAACATTTTCTAGATATGTTTATGAATTACACGAAACCGTAAATAAAATGTTGCATAAAAAATCACAACTATCTTACTGTGATGTTCGCGAAAGATATGAACATTTTAGGTCTAGGTGTACAGAAGAAAAACCCAAAATATTTAGATTTAAAAATAGTGCAAATACAAATAAAATACAAAATAAAACTAGAAAAAACAAAGAAAGGGGATGTACAGAGCCATTGTATGGCAAAAAATCAAAATGTATAATTAATATAGTACCACAAGAAGATAAAAGTGCGACATTTCAAATGGATAAAAAATGCATAAAAACAAGGGAATAAATTATAATATACTCTAGTTGTATATATTATAATATATAATAATCCAAATGATAAAAGATATAAGACCGTAACAAAAAATTAAATCCATTTATATGGCCCATCACCCTTGACGTCTACAGTGTTCTTTAAAACTTCAGCATCTATCTTATTTCTCTCACCATATACAATCCAGAAAAACCTTCCATTTTTACCATAAACTTTAAATGAATTGTCAATAACTTCAGTTGTTTTGAAATGTACATCATCATTTGTTTCACCCTCTACATATATTTGTGTTATATGAATAGTAAAATTGGAAGCTAATTTGTTAACATAACTTGGGAGTAGAACTTTCACATACTCATCATTTGTAATAGACGCCTTGCCTCTGTAATAAACACCCGCTTCAGGACCTTCTAAACAAGCGTGGACTAAAAATTTATTATCGTCTTCTGGATGATCAATAACAAATGTCTTATTGCTATATGTAACCTTTTTAGATATAGGGTCATACACTAACCCGTAAGAAGTATTACCGGAAGGTCCTGTAGCACCAATTCCGTTAATATTTAAGCCTTGAGAACTAGTAAATAGAACACTCATATATTATATAAATATATAATATATTATATAAATATATAATTCTATAAATAATAACAGGTAAATTAAGTTAGTAATATATAATTATTATATATTGTAGATTTATAGATATTTTAAATGTCAATAACTGAATACAACTTATACATGTATATTTATGACGAGTATAAAAGATTTTCAGAGTATTTTACAGATGTGAATGATTTTGTTTATAAAAACCGTTTTAGTGTTATGATAGATTATTACAATAGTAATATTAAAGATAATAATGATTATTATAAAAATGTAAATTATGAATATTACAAAAAATTTAATGTAAATACAATTGAGATGATAGAAACAAAATACAAAGACAATTACGCACCTAAATTTAGAATACTTTTGTGCAAATCTGAATATGAAAACTACGGGCTGCATCGTTATGGATGGAAATATGTTATTCAAAATTTTTTAGAAAAATCTTATATTGAAAATTGTTTTGTAAATGATTTTTACTATAAGAATCCTAACTTTGAATGGCTATCCTATGCATTATTAAGTGATTGTTATGATTATGAAAGTTCAATTAACCATTTTATTTTACACTCTTCGAAAGAATGTAAATATAATAAAATGAAAGCAATTATATTTGATGATTGGTTAGAAAAAACTTATACCTGGCATAAAAATAATAAAGATATTAAAAAAGACTATAATATAAACTTTATTTCTTTTATTCACGACCCTCCAATGATAAATATTACAAATGATAATGATTTAATCGAGAAAAATATTAAATTAAAAAATAAAGAAATTATAGAGAAAAACGAAAATTTTTTAAAAGAAAAACAAAAATTAAAAATATTAATAACACTTTCAACTTTCCACAAAAGTTATTTATTACAAAATGTTAGTTTACACGAAAACACTGTTATTAAATCATTGTTTCACCCATTAGAAATAAATTTAACTATTAATAAAGGAGGGTTTGATATAAAAGAATATTTATTAAATAATAATAAAAAATTGTATATTTCTGGTTGGTGGTTAAGAAAATACGACGTTTTTCTAAAATTGTCTACTGAAAAGGTAATAATAATTAAGAGTAATGAAGGAATACACGTGCAAAACTATATTTATAAAGAATTAATAAATTTAATTTCGAAAGAACAAAATTTAAATAAAACGCAAGAAAGGTTGAATGAAGACCTAGAGATTTTAAACAAAACACCTAATTCATTAAATGATAAATATATATCAATATTAAAAAATACATATAACACTGAAATGATATATAATCTAGATGAAAGTAATTATGATAATATATTTAAAAATAATATTATGTTTTTAGATCTGTATGATTCAACAGCGAATAATTTTTTATTAGAATCTATAATGAATAATACACCTATTTTAATAAATTGGAATCATTCGATAATAGAATATTTAGGCGAAGATTATCCTTTCTATTTTACAAATTATTTAGATGCGCAATATAAATTACATAATGTAGAAGTTATATTAAATACTCATTTATATTTAAAAAATATGGACAAAACTAAATTTACATACAATTATTTTAACAAAGAGTTAAAAAAAATAATTATGGATAATATATAAATTATAATGTTTATAATTGAGATACATAATATAATATATTATAAATGAATTATCCATATCATATTCAAAAAGAGATAGATGATGGTAATTATCACGAACAATGCACTCTTTGTTGTTGTATTCCCCTATATTTCTTTAATTGCGGGTTTAAATTAGGATTTTACAAAAATAATACGTATTATAGTCAAGCATTCTGGTGTGGAGTTTATAATAGTAAATACAATAAATAGTAAAATTGATATTCAGGATAATAAGCGTTTGAAATGTTTAAATATGTAAACAATATACTTTAATGACATTACCTTATATATTTGATATAAATGGAATTAAAATATATTTATATTCTGATTACAATTTTAAAAGAAAAATATTGGATGAATCAGAATTTACAACAAAATCCATTATATGTATATTAACGTCTTGGTATAAATCACCAGAAGCTATTGAAATCGCGAATAATAATACAAAATATAATATAGTAATATTAGCAAACAGTAAAGAAGAAGAAATATATTTTAACTCAATACTTAATTGCCAAGTAATATTTTGTAACAAAAATATATTTTTAGATGAAAATAATTATAATATACGTAGTAAGGAAAAAATATATGATCTGGTTATGGATTCTTGTTTTTGTGAATACAAGAATTCTGGTATAGCAGTTAAAGTTACAAATACAGCACATATCGGTTATTTTAAAGACTTTGAGAAAAAAATTGCTCCTAATTTTGGTATTATTTGTAATTACGATAATAATAATATTTATAAAAATTTAAACCCTTACGATATTTGCGATATTCACAACCAATCATATGTAGGAGGTATATTTTCATTAGAAGAAGGAGCTTGTCTTGCTTCAACAAAATATTTATTATCAGGACTACCTGTTGTCAGCACGAAATCAAAGGGTGGTAGAGATTTTTGGTATAATATTGATAATTCAATTATGTGTGAAAATACAGAAGAAGATTGTTATCGTTGCGTCGAACTAGCAAAACAAAAAATACTTAATGGCGAATTTGATAGAAACCTTATTAGAAAGAATACAATTGAACTTATGAATAAATATAGAAATGTATTTATCGATTTTCTAATTATAAAAATACAAGATATATTTGACATTCAAGTAGATAAGACAAATGTAAATATAAATTTATCTTTGTACTAACTAATTAGTCGAAATATGAAAATAATATATAATTATGGATCAATATAAAAAACTAAAAATAATATAGAAAATTGTGTATTATATTATTTTTACATACCGAATTGACTAAAATCGTTCAATACCGGTTGCGGTACAACACTACTATCCAAAGCACTATAGTTTGGGACAGCTTTATATGTTAATGGAGATATATTATTGCATCTACCACAAGGCGGGCACGGCGGGCATTGTCCATCTTCTTTATCAATCTTGCTTATTTGTTTACAAGCTGGACAAACAGGGCATACTGGAGGTACCACTTGGGTTTTCAAAATATATAAATCTTCTTGACCAGGAGGTATTTGAGTTTTGGGTATCCCTTTGGGTAAGGAACTGCTATAATCATTACTTATAACATTTGAATACGTATTACTTAAATTATTACTATTAACATTTTGTGAAACAGTAGAAGTTATATTTTTTGGCTGAATAGGGTAACCAGTGCTTCCATAATATTGTGTAGAGGTAATATCCTTAGGTTTATTAGTTAAAGTATTTTGAGAATAAGTATATTTTCCAGAAGAAGTAGATATTTGTACTAGCGGTTGACCATTGGAACTATTCAAAGATGCGATTTCGCCATTAGGACCATAAAATATATTGGCCGAGCTAAAGAACCCTTCTTTTTTTGGAGGAGCATTTATTAGTGATGATATCAAAGGCATAATTGATATAGAAGATGGCGGTGTAAATGGCGGTGTTTTGAATGAGGGGACAGTAAAAGACGGGACAGTAAAAGATGGAACGGTAAAAGATGGAACATTCATAGAAGGTACTGTAATCGGGGATTCGGGTCTATGATAATTTGTGATAGATGATGGTTTACTGGTGTATACTACAGGAGATTGTCCAGATGTTAATCTAACTTGCAATGTTTGTGAACCATCGCTATTAGAATTAACCACAACACTACCACCATTCTCTCCATAAAATGTATTACCATTGGGTATATGAGTAAAAGTCCCTGTATAATGATTATAATTATCATAATGATTGTTTGATCCACTACCTAACCCATTTTTAAAATCGTTAACATTGTTATCATCGTTTCTAAAATTTTCCTTTATTGTTTTATTACCGTATGTAAACCCTTCACTTACATATTTACTTCCTAAAAATACACATAAAACTATACCTAATAATAAAAGCAATAAAAAATATATATTTTCACGACTCATTGTATAATTTATATAGTGAAAAAAGTTTCAAATATATATAAAATTGAATAGATATAAATGTATGATAATAATTTATATAAATTATATAATATGAATGACCATACCAAATACGATATATTAGAAATAGTAGATGATTCAAATGAAAATATTAATAAAATTACTGCGAAAAATAAAGAAAAAACAAAAAGAACTAAAACTGTTCAACCTTCATTAAAACCATTTTATAATGCAAATGTAAACGAATATGAAATTGGTGTAGATGAAGTAGGAAGAGGACCCTTATTTGGGCGTGTTTATACGGCTGCTGTTATTTTACCTAAAGATGGGTCATTTGATTGTTCTATGGTAAAAGATAGCAAGAAATTTCATTCGCAGAAAAAAATACAAGAAGCAGCAAATTACATCAAAGAAAAGGCAATTGCGTGGTACATTAGTTTTGAAGACGAAAAAACAATTGATGAAATTAATATTTTACAGGCTACACAATCATCTATGCATAAATGTATCTTAGAACTAATACGTAACTATAATTTAGAACTTAAAAATCTTGGTAAAGAACAACAAAAGGACTTCAATTATACTTTATTAATTGACGGCAATTATTTTAAACCAATTACATATTTAAATAAAAAAAATGGAAAAATAGAGTCATACCCTTATATAACAGTTGAAGGAGGTGATAATACATACGCGTCTATTGCAGCTGCTTCTATATTAGCCAAAGTAGAGAGAGATAAATATATCGAAGAATTGTGCAAAGAAAATCCGGCATTATCGGAAAATTATGGCATCGATTCAAATAAGGGTTACGGAGCAAAACGTCACTTAGAAGGTATCAAAGAACACGGAATTACTATTTGGCATAGAAGAAGTTTTGGAATATGCAAAAAATACGTGTAAAATAAAGAAAAATAAGACACCGAAAATCTAAATACATTGATATAAAAATAAAATAAAATTGAAAACTAATTGTATTATTTATATACATTAAATACATTCTAAACAACAACTTAAAATTTTAACAAGAGTCATTAAAATGCGAGTTATAGTATTCGATACAGAAACAACTGGGTTACCTCAAAGCAAAATTATAAATCCCGATACATTAACCTCGTGGCCTCATATTGTACAATTTAGTTATGTAGTTTATGATGTAAGCAATAATGATATTCCAATATCATTTGATAAAGTTGTAAAACTTACGGATGGTATCACTATACCTGAAGATTCTACTCTAATACACGGTATAACAAATGAAATGTCTATAAAAACGGGATTCCCTATTTATGAAATATTAGATAAATTCTTTCATAGTTTAAAGAATGCTGATATGTTAGTTGGACATAATATATCATTTGATATAAATATGGTAAAAGTAGAATTGCTTAGATTGATTTATTCAAATAATTTTAACGTTTCAGAAAAGGAAATTACACGTTATAAATATAATTTGCATTTGTTGACAAATTTTACAAATATTTATTGTACATTACAAGAATCGATTGATTTTTGTAATATTAAGGCAGTTAGTAAATATGGTAAGGAATATTTAAAATATCCAAAATTAGTTGAATTACACAAAAAGTTATTCGAAACCATTCCTCATAATTTACATAATTCATTTAATGACATTCTTGTTACACTTCGTTGCTTTATGAAACTAAAATATGATTTAGATTTAGAGATAGAGTGTAAAAAATTTAAAAGTATAACCAGACGTAAAAAATTGTTTTGAATATAGTTCTAAATATATTTATTATTACAAAATACAAAATTTATTTGTTTCTACGCTAAGTTAATAACGGAATAAAACATCTGAAAGGGTTTGTTTCACTGGTAACATTTTTTTGTGAAAAATTATACTTTCAAAATATTCGTTTTCATATGGTAACAAAAATATTACTGTTATTAATAATATTTTTGTAAATTTTCGCATCACCCGTAAATTCACGGGTGATTTATTAGACAATTATTCAATTGTTATTCTTTTTTATTATTTTAAGGCATATTTAATGCTAATGCTTTACATAAATTAGTTGCATTAGGACTTCCTAAACCAGTTGCAATATCATAACCTGTTTTCGCCAAATAAATACCATCGCTTCCTATATTAATATCTGTTAAACAAGATGATTTCAATGATGGGCTGTTATAAATAGTATTATATAAAAAATTTTGAATATTCGTGGGGGGTATTTTAGCTGGAATATTATTAACGGTAGGTGTTTCTGTATATACACTAGTTAAGGGTGTCTTTCGTAAATTAAAACGCATTTGAGTGGCTAGCGATAATATACCTGCAAATAGTGGGCAAGATAAGGATGTGCCTCCAACACTATACCATTCACCGTTACTATAAATTGTAACACCAGTAAGTGGGTTTGCTATTAAAGCTATATCAGGGGTAGCTCTATATAAATTTGTATTTACATTATTTTGATAGGATGGTTTTGATACAGAGGTAGAATAACCGCAACCAGCATCTGGCCAGGTGAATTCAATACGAGAAGTATTATTACTGGGTGTAGGGTCCCATATTAAACTACTACCACCAACAGAAATTACATTTGATAAAACAGAAGGCCAACAAACAGAATTATTATCACCAGAAGAAACACAGAAGCATTTATAATTTGAAGAACTTTTTGGATTTATAAATACATTATTATCACTAATTAACCTTTGGGTATCATCACACCCCCAAGAACAAGATATTATATCAGCATTTATTATATTACTTGCATACATAATTGCATTATTTAAATCTACATTACTTTCACTTTTAGCTTCAACGACCCAAATTTTTGCGTTTGGATTAGCAGTTGCAACTATTTGAACATCTAAACATTCTTCAATGTTCCAGTTAGTGTTTACAGGTGTACCTGGAAATGTATATACGTTAACAGTTGGTGCTATAGATGAAGGACCAAAATTTAATGTACTTTGCCAATAAGTATTTAGATCTTTTTGTATAGTAGGACAACGGTATGCTATAATTATCGCAATTACAACTTGACGGGTATTGGGCGTTGATTTTGTTACAGTTGGAATATTATATAACTTGATCAACTGTTTAGCAGTAAAGTTTGTTTGTGATATTGTTGGGTCTATTGATGGATTTATTAATGGGTGTATTGCTTGTGGGGTTATTTTGTCTGCGAGTTGATTGTTCATTTGGGTATGATGTTTTATTTTGTAAAATGGTTTTAAAAGTTTCACTTGATTTGTAACTGTATTGTCTTGTGGTGTTTTATTCATTTCAGTTATTTGCACGTATTGGTTCTCTGGATTTGGTTGCATTTGTTGCATTTGTTTAATTTGCTGGATTTGTTGCATTTGTTGCATTTGTTGCATTTGTTGCATTTGTTGCATTTGTTGCATTTGTTGCATTTGTTTAATTTGCTGGATTTGTTGCATTTGTTGCATTTGTTGCATTTGTTGTATTTGTTGCATTTGTTGCATTTGTTGTATTTGTTGCATTTGTTGTATTTGTTGCATTTTTTTAATTTGTTGCACATTTTGAATATTATATAAAATGTTCATTATAATATATAAGAATATAAAATACAATACAAAAAATATTACGCAGAACAGCTTTCACAAATTTCATCGTCCCTTCCATTATTTTCCCGATTACTTTCTGGCTCAATCGTAAATTGCTGTGCTTGATGTTTTGCTTTTCTTCTTAAATAATAAATTCCTGTCTTTAACCCTTGTTTCCACGAATAAAAATGCATAGAAGTTAACGTACTATACGTGGGGTCTTCTAACCAAAGATTTAAACTTTGGCTTTGGCAAATATACGCACCTCTATCTGCAGACATATCAATTAGATGTTTCATAGGTATTTCCCAAACAATTTTATATTTATTTCTTATCTTTTCTGATAAAATAGTTAATTGTTGAACAGACCCCTTATTTGCGATAATGTTATTTTTTATTTGTTCGTTCCAAATACCTAAACCAATAAGTTCTTTCATTAAATATTTATTTACTACAACAAATTCGCCTGCAAGTGTTCTTCTAGAATATAAGTTACTAGTGAGAGGTTCAAAACATTCATTATACCCTAAAATTTGGGATGTAGATGCTGTGGGCATTGGAGCTACTAATAAAGAATTCCTTATACCGTGGTGTATAATGGATTGTTTCAATTCATCCCAATTATATCGATTACTTGGATTTACATTCCACATATCAAACTGAAGAATACCTTTTGAAGTAGGTGACTCTTCAAAGGAAGAATATGCCCCAATGTGTTGCTCAGTTAACTTTAATTTTTCTTCTTCAAATAAAATATTATAACTATTATTGTCTTGTAATTTTACAATATGTAGCTTTCGATGAATAGCAATTTCATTGCTTTTTTCAAGAGAAGCGTGATATATAGTTTCAAAAATATTTTTATTTATTTCCTTTGCTTCATCTGAATGAAAAGGAATATCTAATAAAATAAATGTGTCTGCTAAACCCTGCACTCCAATTCCAATAGGTCTGTGTCGTAAATTACTTAACTTCGTTTTCTCTGTAGGATAGTAATTAATATCAATAACTTTATTCAAGTTATTTGTAACAACCTTGGTTATTTCGTGGAGTTTCTCATAATCAAATTCTTTAGTTTCTTGGTTTACAAAAGAGGGTAGTGCAATTGAGGCTAAATTACAAACTGCTGTCTCTTTATCATCAGAATATTCTGTTATTTCAGTACATAAATTAGAACTCTTAATAGTTCCAATATTTTTCTGATTGGATTTATTATTTACCGAATCTTTATATAAAATATAAGGGGTACCAGTTTCCATTTGTGCGTCCAACACTTTAAACCACAAGTCGCGTGCATTTACTGTTTTTCTAGCAAGACCATTGTTCTCATATTTTTCGTAAAGTTGATTAAAATCTTCTCCATATACATCTGATAAACCAGGACATTCATTAGGGCAAAAATAGGACCACTTTGCGTTAGACTTTACACGTTCCATAAATAAGTCCGGCACCCAAAGTGCATAAAATAAATCACGACCTTTTAATTCTTCATCGCCATGATTTTTACGCATTTCCAAAAAATCTTCAATATCAGGATGCCAAGGTTCCAAATAAATTGCGAAAGATCCGTTTCTTTTTCCTGACTGATTTACGTAACGCGCTGTACTGTTAAATACGCGCAACATAGGTACTATTCCGTCAGTTTTTCCATTTGTACCTTGAATATGTGAATCCTTTGCTCTAATATTATGAATATGAAGACCTATTCCTCCAGAATATTTAGATATTTGAGCACAATCTTTTAGAGTATTATAAATTCCTTCAATACTGTCATCCTCCATTGCAATCAAATAACAACTAGATAGTTGTGGTCTAGGCGTACCTGCATTAAATAATGTAGGAGTAGCGTGAGTAAAATATTTTTGTGACATCAAATCATATGTCTCTTTTATCAATAACAAGCATTCATCTTCATTCGTATAATGTGTAAGGGCGTGTATACCGATAGCTACACGCATCCACATATGTTGTATTCTCTCTACAACAATATTATTGATTCTAAAAAGATATGCTCTTTCCAATGTTTTAAACCCAAAATAGTCTATTAAATAATCTCGGTCGTGAACAATCATTAAATTAATCTTTTCAGAAAATCTATCTACAAAATGCCAAAATTCTTTAGATATAAGTGGCTTATTTTCCCCTTTAATATTTTTAAAATTATATAATTTTTCCATAACATTACTAAATAACGGATCTGAATTTTTCTGGTGATTTGAAATAATAATACGTGCAGCTAAGGTTGAATAATCTGGATGGTTTGTTGATAGCGATGCGCATTGTTCTGCCGCCAATTCATCAATTTTTGCAGTTGGCATTTTATCATACAATTGGTCTATTACTTTCATTACAAGGGAAGAGTAATTAATATGAATGTTTGCTTCTTGACCTAACTTTTTTACTCTTTCTAAAATTTTATCAAATGAAACGTCTTGTAGTTCTCCATTACGTTTGGTGACGCGCATTTCGTTTGAATTATCCATCTCTTATTTATATTAAAATGGTAGTTTTAAACCGATTCATTATAAATTAAAATTTTTATATATTTTGAATATTTTATGTAAAATATATATTGTGTTTTATAGATATGTATATGAAATACAATATATATTATTACTTATTATTGTAATATTAGTTATAGGTTTACCGCTATTTTTACAACCTTGAAGATTTAAAACCGCACCTTTCTGTATAAAATGAAAGGAAACTTCAATGTTATCTTCATAAGTATAAATTTCTAAATCGTAAATGTATAAATTTTCTTTATTATAAGAACAATTAAAATCAAATGTTTTATTTTGTACTTTACACCCTTGAAGATTTAATATTGTATTAGACAAATTTTATTGTATTATCAATTATCTAATTTGGTTATTTTATTGAATTTCAATAGACAACCTCCTAGACCACCTTCATTTTTATTTGCAAAATAAGGCAATATTGAATCTTTCTTAGCTTTTTTTGCCGGCGCTCTGTGGTCATACCCGGTTATTCTCTCTTCTTCAATAATTTTCCATATTTTTTCTAATTGTCCAATGTTGTTATTAAACCATTCTCTGTTTCTTAGCACAAGAATACAACTAAGAACTTGTAATTTCCAATAAATAAATTTCATAAAGATATAATTATATGGTTCTGATTCATACTTTTCAACTTCAGATTCTTCCCATTTTTGAATATCATTTTCACTTTTAACATTCAGAGGTTTGTATTTATAAAAGGGGGCTCCTTCTTTTGTATGAAAATATAAAATTATGCCCTTGGGTTTTTTTTCTTTTGTTAAACTACAATCTTTATTTGATATATTGTTACCTTTTTTTATTGTTTCATCTAACAACATATCGGTAGTATCCACCTCCATAATAGGTGAATCTTCATAAAAAGACTCAGAGTCTAAATATTCAACAAATTTTGTTTCCAAAAAATCACATTCGTCTAAATCACAAACTTCCATTTGAAGTTGCATTTGTGTCCAGTATTCTTTTTTAGGTATTCCATTTATTTCACGACTAACTACGTTTTTTATTTCTAACATACGTCCATAACGTGGAGACTTTACATCAACATTAATACCATCTGGTGATGCGCCTAAAAAATGGTATGTTGGATGACGAATACACCCAAAATCTTCTACTTTAGTATTATACATACGTTCATATAATAAAACTGATAATGGCTCATATTTCTGACCCCAGTGCATTGGGGAATTAACATTGACCATTTTAACTTCCAAATCAGTTTCATCTTTATTATTTAAATTTAACGGCTTGCATTTTTCGTAAATAAGTTGATTAATTGATGACTGTGTTTCAAGTGCTTTCCACGCATTACTTGCAGTTATTAAATTCCAACGAAAACTATACCATTCTGGGGTTCTTTGTTCTGGTTGAGGAATATCCCGTAGTTTTTGTATTTTTCCTGCAATAGTATCATTATATTCAATTGAACAATTATTTTCACTGTTAAAGGAGTCATCCCATATTTTGTTTTTTTCACATTTATCTGGATAAAATGAATTTATAAAAATATTTACTGCATCATCGAGCAATTCGTATAATTCATCTTCTATATCATCACTATTATATAATTCGTACGCGTTCACATTCTCAATAACTTCTTCAAGCTGTACATAAAAGAGTTCTTTTATTTCTTCCAATAAAATATACTTAAAATCTGGTTCTGAAATGATATGAGGATTATTTGTAATAAACTCATCCATTAAATGTAAAGAGGTTTCCAATAAATCAACTGAAAAATCATCTGTAAATATACTGAGTACTTCATCAAAAAATAATGTGTCTGTTATATCTTCTAATTCTTCTAATTCAGAAAGCATCATTACTTATATATATTTGTTTTTATGTTTAATATCATTTTTTATATCATTTTCATATTATTTTTCGAATAATTATATTGAGGACGGTGTAATATAATTATTTGTATTAGATTAAAAGGACAAATATTTTGTATATTCTTCTAATTTATTTTTACCGTAGTTAACAAAGGGTCCTGTAAACTTTATTATGTAACTTCTAATTTCATCCATAAATGCATTTATATAATCAGCGAAAGCTATAAAAATAATATAACTTCCTGCAGAAGAACATATTTTTCTATCTAATTCTGTAAATTTAATTGGGTAATTTCTATATTTATTAAATCTGTACACTAAAAATACACCTAATATGAGTTTAACTACGAAATTAAGTTCTAAAAATATTTTTGGTTTATTTTCAAAAAAACCAATTAAAAAAAGTATAATTATAATTTTTTTAAAAATACTAAAAATACGTAGAAATGACATTTCAAAATTATATATATCTTTATTGTCGATTAATATATCCCTCATTATATAATACTAACATTATATTTTAGACCTTTTCTCATTTACAACGCGCGTTATTTTATTATTATAAATCTGCATATTCGTCAAATTCGTCTTCGCGTAACTTACGTTCCAGTTCTTCTCTATCATCGCTATCATAATATTCATCTCGTTCAGATTCTTCTATATCCCTCTTTTGTTTAAAATGTTCTGCATACTTTTTAAATTTGTCGTCTTGTTTCAAATTAATCCGATACCAGCTAACCGAGTAAATATACCGTTCCATCAGTTGCGATTCCAACAAGTCATTTTTCCAATTTTCTTGTAAATTTGTTTCGATTAACTCGCCTAATTCTGTCCAAGCATCATTATTAACCTCTTCTAAATGCACATCTTTTATGGTACCCCAATAGTTGCCTAATATTTGTATCCATTTTTTATTATTGTTCAATTTGGCTATCATAAAAATATCCATAAATGAAGCAATGACATAACAATTCGAGCCTTGTTGAGAATTAAATTCCATTTTTACTAAATAGTTTGATAACTATTAGTTTTAAAATTTTATTTCAATTTTTTTATAAAAAGTAATAATACCTTCGTAGGTGAAAATCCTATTACACCGACCGGAAAGAAAAATGAGACAAACTTTCTATAAAAAATAAAAAATGTATGATAATTCTTTCCAAGTGATGTAAAAGCACCCTATCCATTT